>Ga0228698_1000131_pt1 | contig 69175 bp, 61 predicted proteins | sample McNCre117_Aug_MG_FD_178015 | JGI IMG/M metagenome (GOLD analysis project Ga0228698, IMG submission 178015) | Freshwater microbial communities from McNutts Creek, Athens, Georgia, United States - 1-17_Aug_MG | ecosystem: Environmental > Aquatic > Freshwater > Creek | place: USA: Georgia...
CCCGAGCCGACGCCGATCCCGACGCCCGTCGAGGCGCCCGCGCCGGCCCCTGCGCGCCGACGCGCCAGCCGCCGTGCGGCGCCGGGGGTCGAAACGGTGGAGGTTGTCGAGGCGGTCGTGGCCGAGGCCCCGCCGGTGAGCGAACCCGTGGGGGCCGTGGCCGCTGCCCCCAAGGCTCGCCGCCGCAGCAAGGCCGCGGTCGAGCCGGTGGTCGAGCCAGTGGAGGAGGTGGCTGCGCCCACTCCCGCCCCCACCCCCGCGCCGGAACCTGTGCCCGAGCCGGCGCCCCAGGCCTCGCCTGTGCCGAAGCGTCGCCGCCGCGCCGCGCCGGTCGCCGAGCCTGTGCCGGTGGGTGCTGTGGCTGAGGAGGTCGTGGCTGAAGCGGCGCCCACCAAGCCGACTCGTTCACGCAGCCGCCGCAAGGCCGCGGTGCCGGCTGAAGCCGTCGTCCCGGATCCGGTGGTGGAGCCGGCCGAGGCCGCAGCCGCAGCGCCGACGAAGGCGCCCCGCCGCCGCCGCAAGGCGGACCCGGCCGAGGCCGAGGTGGCGCTGGACGCTGCAGGGACGCCGGACCTGGCTGCGGAGCCCGTGGCGATCGAGTCCGCCGTGACCGCCGTGTCCGCCGAGCCGGCTCCTGAGCCGGCCGAGGCGTCGGAGGAAACGTCGGAGGACGCATCGAGCGGCGAAGCCCCGGCCGCCAAGTCTTCGCGCCGCCGCCGTCGCAAGTCGGGCGCCGCCCGGTCGGCGCAGACGCCGGACGCCGTCGAAGCGCCCACCGAGGCCGCACCCGAGGCGCTGGTGGCCGTCGAGCCGCAGCCCGAACCCGAGCCGCCCGCCCCGCCGCCCTTGCCCGCGCTGCCGGCCTGGCCGCTGGCCGATGGGGCGCGCTTTGTCACCGCGCCGGTCGATGCGGCCGCGCCCTTCGGCCCCCATCGGGTCACCGACCGCCGCGGCGGCGCCGTGCACCAGGTGCATCTGCGCGGCCTGGCGGCGGGCGACAACGACTGCGACTGTGCCGACTTTGCCCGCAGCGACGACGCGGCCTGCCCGCACCTGCACAGCCTGCTGGCTGCGCAAGTGACGCAGGGCAGCGCGCTGCACGCGGCGCTGCTGGCGGGCGTTGCGCCCGCGCACAGCGAATTCCAGCTGCGAGGTGGCCTCGAGCGCCAGGTGGTCTGGCGCCCGGGCAGCGCCTGCCCGGCCGAGCTGCGCGAACTCGCCGTCCGCCTGCTCGACGAGCAGGGCCAGCTTTGGCCCGGGGACGCCACGGCGGTGCAACGCCTGCAGCGCCGCGCGGCGGAGCTGGGCCACCGCCTCGATGTGACCGATGCGGTCTGGCAGCACGTCGGTGAGCTGCACGACGCGCAGCGCCGCCTGCTGGCGCTGGAGGCGGCCTACCCGGCCGGGCCGGCGGACGTCACGCTGCGACACGGTCTGCTGCGCCACCCGCTGGCGGCCCACCAGGTCGAAGCGGCGCTGCTGGCCGCGAGCGCCGGGCGCTGCGTGCTGGCCGACGAGGCCGGACTGGGCAAGATCGCCCAGGCGCTGGCGGCGCTGGCGCTGCTGCGCCGTAACTTTGGCGCCGAGCGGCTGTTGATCGCCGTGCCGCCGGAGCTGCTGCGGCGCTGGCATCGCGCGGTGGCGCGCTGGAGCAATGTGCCGGCCCGCCACGGGCTGGACGATCTGGCCGAGGCCCCGGCCGCGGCGGTGCCGGGTCCGCTGCTGCGCATCGTCGGCCTCGACGAACTGCTGCAGAAGATCGATCTGGTGGCCGCCTGGGCGCCCGATGCGCTGGTGCTCGACGAGGGCGCGCTCGACGAAGCGCCCTGGCTGGGCCGCAGCGGCGCGCAGCTGGCCCGGCTGAATCCGGCGGCGACGCTGGTGATCACCCGCCGCCGCCTGGACCTCCGACCCGAAGCGCTCGAAGCGCTGGTGCGCTGGCTCGACCCGAACCGCAGCGGTGCCACCCGCCGGCTGCTGGCCCATCGACAGGGTGAGGGCGCCGAGGCGGGCTGGGCCGATCTGGCCGACATCGGCCGCACGCTGCTGCCCCTGCTGATCGGGCGCCAACGCCCGGCGGGGGCCGAGCTGGCTCTGCCGCACGCCGCGGGCGACGATGTGCACACGCTGGCGCTGTCGCCCGCGCAGGCGGCACAGCACCAGCAGGGGCGTACGCAGGCGATGCGGCTGGTCGAGCGTTGGGAGCGCATCGGGGACCTGAGCAGCCGCGAGCAGCGCGAGCTGCTCGGCGCGGTGCAGGCGATGCGCCGCAGCTGCGTGGCGCTGGAGGGCCGCGAGGGCGGTGAGGGCGCCGACCCGAAGACCGCCGCGCTGCTGGCGCTGATCGACGAGCTGGGCGCCCACGACCCCGCGCCGCGGCTGGTGGTGTGCAGCCAATGGGCCTCTGCGCTGCAGCCGCTGGCGCAGGCGCTGACGGCGCGTGGCGTCGAGGCGCTGGGCTTCGACGCCGGGCTCGATGACGCCACGCTGGCCGACCGGGCGGCGCGCTTCGCCAGCGAGCCGGCCTGCCGCGTTGCGCTGGTGGCCGACGCGGCGCTGCCGCGCCTGCACCTCGATCACGCCGACGCCGGCCTGGTTCACCTGGATCGGCCCTGGCAGCCGGGCCGCCTGGCCGAGCGGCTGCGCTGCGTGGCGCCTGCGCAGGCCAGCGAGGCCGCGGGTGAGGCCCAGGCGGCGGTCGTCGCGGTGCCGGTGCTGCACCTGATCGCCGAGTCCAGCCTCGAAGAGGCCCTGCTCGACCAGCAGACCAGCCTGGCCGCTGCGGGCGGTGAGCCCGACGCCGCCGAGGTCGCGCGCCTGCTGGACCATCCGGCGGCGGGCGCCTTCCTGAGCGGGGCGGCGCTGGCCCGCCTGGTGCAGCAGCTGCGCGAGGTGCTGCAGGCGATCTGAGGGCGCCCGGACGTGGCCCGGCGCTCGGGCTGCGGCTGAGTGTGCGGCTGCGGCTGCGGTGGGTGCGCGGGCGCCCGGGTGTGCCGTGATCGATTGACGCTGGGCCTTTTCGCAGCCCGCCACCCCCTTCATTCGGGGGCGGCGGGCTCGATCACGTCTTTCTAGACTGCCTACGCATCACACAGACACATTCGGAGCGCCTCCATGTCCCTCGGCACGCCGCGCCATCCCGGCCCCCCCACGACGCGGCCTGGTTCCTTGGCCGAGCCGTTGTCCCCTCGGCCTGCGGCCGGGCCCACGGCGAAGGTCATTGCGTGGCCCGGGCCGACCCGGCCAGTTCGACTCGCACAGTCGCCCGTGGGGCTGCCGGCTGTGGCCGATCCTGTGTGCATCGAAACGGCGCAGGTGCGCGATTGGATGTCGATCCTGGACATCGTCGTGCGGCACTTTCCCCTGGCCGACGAGCGGGAGCTGCGCTACTACCTGTGCAATCAGGCGTCCTGGTTTCACGTGCTGCGCATGGGCGATGTCCTGTGCGGATTTGTGCATCTGCAGCCGCGTCCGGCCGAACGGACGATGTGGCTGAACATGATTGCGGTGGAGGCGCCCTTTCGCCACCTGGGCTGTGCCCGCAGTCTGCTGGCGCACACCGAGCTGCTGTCGCGGCGGATGGGTCTGGAGGCCATCGGTCTGCGCGTGTTGCCCAGCAATGCGCGCGCCCTCCAGGTGTACCGGGGGCAGGGCTATGTCGTGGTCGGTGAGACGTACGACGAGGGCGACGCCTGTCTGTATTGGGTGATGCGCAAGGCGCTGTCGAGCTCCGGTGGGGCGCTGCGGCAGGGGGACGCACCGGCAGACGTCGAGCCCGACACGGGGTGGCGGCGCTGGCGCAACCGGTTGAACTATCTCGTGCGCATCGGCGGGCGCTCGCCACTGCGCGGGCGCTGACGGGGCCGCGGGTCAGGCGGGCGAGCCTGGGGCCGCAGTGGCGATGCGCTCCAGCTCGGCGATGCGCGACAGCAGCTGCTCGACGCGCCACTGCCGGGTCAGCCAGATCGTCAGCGCCGCGCCCGCGAGGTGGCGCTTGAGCGGGCCTTCGGTCTGCGGCAAGTGTGTGCGGCTGTGGTCCGACGCCACCCGCCAGGCGTAGGCGGTGATCTCCGGGGGGCGGGCCTGCACCGTCGCCGACAGCAGGTAGCTCACTGGGTTGAGCGCCACCGCCTCGGGCGCCTCCGCGGCGCCGGCCCGCTGCCAGACCTGCTGCTGCTCCGTGGGGGATGCCAGCTGGGCCGGCGGCTGCGGCAGCTGGTCGTAGGCCGCCAGGCCCTGCTGGTACAGCCACCAGGGCAGTCCGAAAACGAGTGCCGCCAGCGCCAGCAGCGCGGCGGTGAGGGCCAGGGTCGTGCGTCGAGAGAGAGCCATCCGGGCAGTCTAGGCGAGTGCGCAGGGGCGAGCGGCGGCTCGATGCCCGTCCCGACCGATGGCCCTGGATCGCCTGGACATGGGGGTGCGCTACGCTGCGGGTTTTTCAAACCAGGAGATGCGAGCGATGGGCAGCATGATCGACTTCCAACGCCCCGACGGGCAGAGCGTGCGCGGCTACCTGGCCGAACCGGCCAGTGCGGTCGGTGGCGCAGGCGGCCCGGCGGTGGTGGTGATCCAGGAGTGGTGGGGCCTGAACGACCAGATCCGCGGCGTGGCCGACCGGCTGGCGCAGGCCGGCTACACCGCACTGGTGCCCGACCTCTACCGCGGCCAGTCCACCGTCGAGGCCGAGGAGGCCCACCACCTGATGACCGGCCTGAACTTCGGCGAGGCGGCCTCGCAGGACATCCGCGGCGCGGTACAGGCGCTCAAGGCGCGCGGCGCGGCCAAGGTCGGCGTCACCGGCTACTGCATGGGCGGTGCGCTGACGGTGCTGTCGCTGACGATGGTGCCTGAGGCCGACGCCGGCGTGATCTGGTACGGCTACCCGCCCATCGAGTACGTCGACGCCGCCCAGATCACCGCGCCGGTGCTGGCCCACTGGGGCGAGCAGGACACGGTGTTCGCGATCGCCGGCGTCGATGCGCTGGAGGAGAAGCTGCGCGGCGCCGGCGTGGCCTACACCGGCCACCGCTACCTGGCCGCGCACGCCTTCGCCAACGAGCGCGCGCAGGGCCCCGGCCGCTACCCCTTCACCCAGTACGACGCCGCCTGGGCGCAGGTGGCCTGGGACCGCACGCTGCGCTTCTTCGGCCGCGTGCTGGGCTGAGCGCAGGAGGGCCGGCCATGGACCGCACCCTGCGTTGGGGCCTGATCGGCTGCGGCGACGTCACCGAGGTCAAGAGCGGCCCGGCGCTGCAGCACGCCGAGGGCTCGGCGCTGGTGGCGGTGGCCAGCCGGCGGCCCGAGGCGGCGGCCGACTGGGCGCGGCGCCACGGCCTGCCGCGCTGGCACGCCAGCGTCGATGACCTGCTGGCCGCGCCGGACATCGACGCCGTCTACATCGCCACCCACACCGACAGCCACTGTGACCTGACGCTGCGCGCCGCCGCCGCGGGCAAGGCGGTGCTGGTCGAGAAGCCGATGGCGCTGGACCCCGCCGAGTGCCAGCGCATGGTCAACGCCTGCCGCGCCGCCGGGGTGCCGCTGTGGGTGGCCTACTACCGCCGCGCGCTGCCACGCTTCCTGGCGATCCGCCAGGCGTTGGCCGGCGAGGCGCTGGGCGCGCTGCGGGCGGTGGTGGTGCGGCAGTTCCGGCCGCTGCCCAGCTTGGAGCGCCAAGCCAGCGACGCGCACCGCTGGCGCGTCGACGCGGCGCGCTCGGGCGGCGGGCTGTTCTTCGAGGCGGCCTGCCACGGCCTGGACGCGCTGGACTGGCTGCTTGGACCGCTGGAGCGGGTGCAGGGCCAGGCCGCGAACCAGGCCGGCGCCTGGGCGCCGGAGGACATCGTCGCCGGCACCTGGCGCCACGCCGGGGCCGACGAGGACGGCCCCTACCGCGGCACCGGCCGCGGCGTGATCGGCTGCGGGCTGTGGTGTCACGCCGCCGGCGTCGAGGAGGAGTCCACCGAACTCATCGGCAGCCGCGGCCGGCTGCGCTGGTCGGTCAACCGCGGCTCGCCGCTGGAGCTGACCGTCGACGGCCAAACCCAGCACCTGCCGATCCCCGACCCGCCGCACGTGCACCAGCCGCTGGTGCAAACGATCGTGCACGAGTGGAATGGCCGGGGCCGCTGCCCGAGCACGGGCGAGACCGCGCTGCGCACCGCGCAGGCGATGGCGCAGCTGCTCAGCGACTTGCGAGCGTCGGCGGCCGGGGCCTGACCCGCGGGGCGCGCCATGGAAGTCCTGTTCGAACTGCTCGGCGAGCTGATCCTGCAGGTCTTCGGCGAGCTGCTGGTCGAGCTGGGCTGGCACGCGCTGGCCGAGCCCTTTCGCCGCGAACCCAAACCCTGGGTCGCGGCGCTGGGCCACCTCTTGCTCGGCGCCCTGGTGGGTGGCCTGAGCCTGCTGGCCTTTCCGAACCACCTGACGCCGGCCGGCGCGCTGCGCTGGCTCAACCTGCTGCTCACGCCCGCGCTGGCCGGTGCGGTGATGGTGGTGGTCGGGCATTGGCGGGCGCGGCGCGGCAGCCCGGTGCTGCCGATCGACCGCTTCGCCTGGGGCTACCTCTTCGCGCTGGCGTTGGCGGCGGTGCGCTTCCAGTTCGCCGCGTGAGCGGCGCGGACACGGGCAGAACCCTGCGCGCCATTCAGCGCCGGAACACCTCGTCCACCGGAACGCCCAGGCCGGCGACCAGGCGGTTGGTCTCGCTGGCCATGCCCACCACCGCGAGCAGCTCCATCAGCTCCGGCTCGGTCATGCCCTTGCCGCGTGCGGCGGCGGTGTGCGAGTGGATGCAGTACTCACAGCCGTGGGCGATCGACACCGCCAGGTAGAGCATCTCCTTGACCTTCGGGTCCAGGTGACCGGGCGCCATCACCTGCTTGATCGACGCCCAGGTGCGCGCCAGCAGCGCCGGGTCGTGAGCCAGGGCGCGCCAGAAGTGGTTGACGTAGTCCGTGCCTCGGGTGGCGCGGATGTCGGCGAAGACGGCGGCGCCTTCGGGGCTGAGTTCGGAATCGTCGAGCAGGTGGACGGTGGCCATCGGGGAGGGGCTCCGGGTGGGCGAGGCCGGCCGGTCCGGCCTCTGACGCGCACGGTAGCACCGCTCCCGTTCGTGATGAACGTCATGCACGCGCCGCCGCCGGGCTGGCGAGCGCCGCATTTCTTGACAGAACCTCACCCGCCTGAAATGCTAAAGCCGCACATGCAGCGCAAGGGGGTCTGGCATGGTCTTTTCGGATGCACTCGAGGTCGCGATCGGCCTCACCTTCGTGTTCCTGCTCGTCAGCCTGGCGATGACGGCGGTGGTCGAGTTCATCGAGTCGCTGCTGCGCACCCGGGGCCGCGGGCTGCACGATGGCCTGGTGGAAATGCTGGGCGACCCGAAGAAGCTCGAGTCGGGCCTGTCCGCGGCGCGGGCGATCTATGACCACCCGCTGGTCCAGGGCCTGTTCATCGGGCGCTTCGAGGCGGCGCTGAAAAACCGCCGCCTGCCGTCGTACATCCCCTCGCGCAGCTTCGCGCTGGCGCTCATCGACCAGGTGCTGGCCGGGCGCATCAACGCCGCGCGCAGTGCCAGCATCGCCAGCGTACCCGGCCACGCGCCGATCGGTGAGCAGCTGGCGCTGGCGGCCGAGCGCATCGACAACGAGCAGCTGCGCCGCGCGGTGCTGCTGGCGGTGCAGGTGGGCGGCAACGACCTGGAGCGCGTGAGCCGCCACATCGAGCAGTGGTTCGACTCGGCCATGGAGCGCGTCGGCGGGCGCTTCAAGCGCAAGTCTCAGCACCAGCTGTTCTGGCTCGGGCTGGCCACTGCACTGCTGCTCAACGTCAACACCCTGACGATCGCCGAGAGCCTGACCAAGGACTCCAGCCTGCGCCGCGCCGTGGTCGCCCAGCTCGAGGCCACCCCGCCGCAGGCGCTGATGCTCCAGGCGGCGACGCCACTGCCGCTGCCGCTGGCCGATGGGGCGGCGCCGGCCCCACAGCCCGCTCCCGATTCGGGCGCCGGCAACGCCGCGGCCAACGCCCGCCAGGCGCTGGACAACCTCGACCAGCTGGGTCTGCCGTTGGGCTGGTCACCGGCGGCGCAGAAGTCCCTGATGCACCCGCTGGGCCTGCGCGACGGTCACCCCACCAACGCGCTGGCGGGCACGCTGCAGATCGTCCTGGGCTACCTGATCACCGCGCTGGCCGTCAGCCTGGGCGCGCCCTTCTGGTTCGACGTGCTCAACCGCCTGATGGTCATCCGCAGCACCCTCAAGCCCGGTGAGAAGAACCGCCAGGGCGGCCAGGCCAGTGCGCGCGCAGAGGAGCCCGGTGCGCCTCCGGTCCCGGGCGGCGTCGTGCTCAACCCGGGCGCTGCGGCCTTGCCCGGATCGACTGCGACGCCCCCCGCGACGATCGACCGGGACATCTACGCCGTCGCTCCGTCGGCGACCGACAAGACCTTCGAGGAGTGGCACTGATGGCCGCGACGATCTCCGGCACCCAGCTGCGTGCCCTGAATCCGCGGCTCACGCCGCCCCGCGCCGACCTGATCGCGCTCGTGCTCGGCGGCGCGCTGGCGGCCGGTGGCCTGTCCACGAACCGCCGCGTGCGCCACTTCATGGCCCAGGTGATGGTCGAGACCGGTGCGCTCAGTTCGCTGGTCGAGAGCACCCGCTACAGCGACCCGGCGCGGCTGGATGAGCTGTTCAAGAACGTGCAGGGCGTCGAGCATGCGCGCCGCCTGATCGCCGCCGGCCCCGAGGCGATCGGCAACACCATCTACGCCAACAAGTGCGGCAATGGCGGCGTTGCCAGTGGCGACGGCTACCGCTTCCGCGGCCGCGGCTTCCTGCAGGTCACCGGCCGGGCCAACTACCGCGACGTCGGCGCGCTCGTGCGCCTGCCGCTGGAGGCGCAGCCCGACCTGCTCGGCGAGCCCGAGCCCGCCGCCCAGGCCGCCGCGACCTACTGGCAGCAGCGCGCGATCAACACCGCGGCCGACGCCGACGACGTCGGCACCGTCACCTTCCTCGTCAACGGCCCGGCGCGCCTGCACCTGGACGAGCGCCGCGCCTGGCTGCAGAAGGCGCGGGCGATCTGGCCGGACTGACGCCTGTAGCCAACGCCCGATCTGGCCATTCACGCAAAGCCGTGAACAATGTCGCCTCCTGACTGGAGGAGACTTCACATGACCGCATGCGCTCGGGGGAGCCGGCTGCGCCCCACCTTGTCCTTGGCCCGCTTCACGTCGGTGGCACTCGCCGCTGCCGCGGCGCTGAGTGCCCCGTCGGCCCAGGCCGCCCCGGCCGATACCGCGCGCACCGCCGCCTGGTTCGACGTCCACCGGGAGCGCACCCCGCTGCTGCGCCAGTTCCTGCAGCGCATGCCCAAGGGCGCCGACCTGCACTCGCACCTCTCCGGCGCGGTCTACGCCGAGAGCTACCTCGACTGGGCCGCCCAGGCTGACCTCTGCGTCGACACCGCCAAGCAGACCCTGCAGGGCCACGCCTGCGCCGTCGGCGCTGGGGACACGCAGGTGCCGGCCTCCAAGCTGAGTGCCGGGGCCGCGGCCGCGATGGTCGACCACATGTCGCTGCGCAACCTGGCGCTGTCCGGCCGGTCGGGCCACGACCAGTTCTTCGACGCCTTCGCCGTCTTCGGCCCGGTGACCGACCTGCCCGGCAAGACCGCGGCGATGCTCGCCGAGGTGGTCGACCGCGCCGCGGCCCAGAACGTCCTGCACCTGGAGCTGATGAACACCGTCCAGGGCGGCGCCACCCGCCGGCTGGGCGCCCAGCGCAGCTGGAGCGACGAGAGCGACCTCGCCAAGCGGCGTCAATGGCTGCTCGACAACGGCCTGCCCGCGCTGGTCGAGAAAGGCCGGGCCGACATCGACGACATCGAGCGCGCCCACCGCCAGGCCCAGGCCTGCGACACCCCGCAGGCCAAGCCGGGCTGCCGCGTCAGCCTGCGCTGGCTGCAGCAGACCACCCGCACCAACCCGCCCGAGCAGGTCTACGCCCAGCTGGTCTACGCCTTCGAGCTGGCCAAGGCGGACCGCCGCGTCGTCGGCCTCAACCTCGTCGCGCCCGAGGACCACCCGATCGCGCTGCGCGACTACCGCCTGCAGATGGAGATGATCGGCTTCCTGGCCAAGCAGTCGCCGCAGGTCAAGGTCGCGCTGCACGCCGGCGAGCTGGTGCTCGGCCTCGTGCCGCCGCAGCACCTGCACGACCACATCCGCGACGCGGTGCAGGTGGCCGGCGCGCAGCGCATTGGCCACGCCGTCGACATTGGCCACGAGACCGACGCCTTCGGCACGATGCAGGCCATGAAGAAGAAGGGCGTGGCCGCCGAGATCTGCCTGACCAGCAACGACGCCATCCTCGGCGTCAAGGGCCACGACCACCCGCTGCCCGACTACCTCGCCGCGGGCGTGCCGGTGGTGCTCGCGTCGGACGACGAGGGCATCTCCCGCATCGACCTGAGCAACGAGTACCTGCGCGCCGCCACCGGCTACGGCCTGGGCTACCGCCAGCTCAAGCAGTTCTCGCGCAACAGCCTGGAGCACAGCTTCCTGCCCGGCGCCAGCCTCTGGCAGGACGCCGCCAAGGCCCAGCCTGTCGCCGCCTGCCGCCGCGACGCGCCCGGATCGGCCAAGCCCACGGCCGCCTGCGCCGCCTGGCTCGACACCCACGAGCGCGCCCGCGTGCAATGGCAGCTCGAAGCCGCCTTCGACGCCTTCGAGAAACTGCCCGAGTGGCAGGCCCCGGCGCGGGCGGTGGCGCGGCGCTGAACCGGTGGAGACGGCCGGCCGCCCGTCACTCCCCCCGCACGCAGCGGTCGCGGCCGCGGTCCTTGGCCTGGTACAGCGCGACGTCGGCGCGGGCCAGGGCCGATTCGGCGCGTTCGCCCGGGCGGGCGCGGACCAGGCCGGCGCTGGCGGTGTAGCTGAAACCGGGGCGGTCGGGCAGCGGGCGAGCGGCGCGGGCCTGGTCGAGGAGGCGGTTGACGCTGGCTTCGGCCGCGGCCAGATCGCCCTCGTCGAGCATCAGCAGAAACTCCTCGCCGCCGATGCGGCCACAGGCGTCGGCGCGGCCGAGCCCAGCCTGCAGGTCTTGAGCGAATTGACAGAGCACCGCGTCGCCCGCGGCGTGGCCCATCCAGTCGTTCACGCGTTTGAAGTGGTCGAGGTCGATCAGTGCCACGCAGGGCAGGCGGTCGTCGCCCTGGTGCAGCGCCTGGTTCAGGCGGTCGAGGATGAAGCGGCGGTTGCCGATGCCGGTGAGCGGGTCCACCAGGCTGGCGCGCAGCGCGAGGTCGCGGGCGATGCGCAGCTCGCGGTGGTCGCGGCCCAGGTCGGTGACGTCCACGGCCAGCTCCAGCAGCCAGCCCGCGGGGGTGACCGTCTGGGTCATCAGGATCCAGCGGCCGTCGTGCAGATCCACCTCGAACTGGCGGTAGGGCGCCTGACCGCGCCGCGAGGCCGTCGCGGCCAGCCAGGTGTCGAACGACGGGGTCTGGATCACCGGCCCGATGCGGCTGCGGTGGCTGCTGCGCATCAGCTCGGCCCAGGTCTGGCCGTGGGTCTGGTGGGCGATGCCCATCATGTCGCAGTAGGCCGGGTTGGCCCAGCGCAGGCGGTCTTCGGGGTCGAAGGCCGCGATCCGCCCACCGTGGTGGAGCAATGCAGAGATCAGGGCCTGCGCGAGCCCGTCGGGGAAGCCGCCAGTATGCAAATCCATGGCCGGCCTATCGGTCGACTGCGGTGCGGCTTGAGTGGCTGGCGAGGGTGATGCCCTGGGGCCCCCTTCACAAGGGCCGTTTCCGGGAATCGACTCGTCGTTTGGGGGGCGGCACGGTGGTCCGGCGCTGTGCCATCGGCGCCCGGTTGGAACGTCAGGGCAGACAGGCGATGCAGCGGTCGCGGCCGCTCTCCTTGGCGAGGTACAGCGCCCGGTCGGAGCGGGCCATCACGTCCTCGGGGCGTTCACCCGCGCGCGCCTGAACCAGCCCTGCGCTGGCGGTGTAGCTGAGTTCCGGATGGTTCGGCAGAGGCCGGGCCGCACGGACCTGGGCCAGCAGGCGGTGCAGCACCTCGTGGGCGGCCGGGGGCTCGATGTCGCGCAGCACCACCAGAAACTCTTCGCCGCCGATGCGTCCATAGGCGTCGACGCGCCGCAGGCCGGCCTGCAGGCGGTGGGCGAAGTCGCACAGCACCCGATCGCCGGCAGCATGGCCATACCGGTCGTTGATGCCCTTGAACAGGTCCAGGTCCACCAGGGCCACGCAGGGCATCGAGGCGCCCGAGGCGAGGGCTTCGGCCAGGCACTGCAGGATGAAGCTGCGGTTGGCGATGCCCGTCAGCGCATCGACCCGGCTGGCGCGCTCGGCCAGGTCGCGGGCGGCACGCAGCTCGCGGTGGTCCCGAGCCAGGTCACTGACGTCACTGGCGTGGCACAGCATCCAGCCCTGGGCGCAGACCGTCTCGGTCATCAACATCCAGCGCCCATCGCACAGGTCGACCTCGAACTGACGGAACGGCACCTTGCCACGCCGCGACAGGGTGGCGCTCAGCCAGCCGTCGAAGTTGGTCGTCCGGATGAGGGTGCCCACGCCGCGTCGGTGCCCTTGGGTGACCAGCTCCGCCCAGGTCGGCGTGCCGTCTGTGGTGACGCCGAAGGTGTCGCGAAAGGCTGCATTGGCCCAACGCAGGCGGTCCTGCTCGTCGTACAACGCCGCCGGACAGCGTGAGGTTTCCAGCACCAGGCGCAGGGCCTCGGCAATCGGAAGGGTGTCGGGTTCGGTGTCCATGCGCAGGGGTGTGAGCCGCTCGGGCCGTGGGTCGATGCCTGGCCCGCCAGGCCAGGGTCAGGGGGTTACCGCGCCACCACCACCAACCCCTTCAGGTACTCCCCTTCCGGGAAGCGGATCGTCGTCGGGTGATCCGGCGCGGCTTCCAGGCGCTGGAGGATGTAGCCGTCCACGCCTGCGTCCATGCCGGCGCCGGCGACGATCTTGTGGAAGAGCTCGGCGCCGATGCCGCCGGAACAGCTGAAGGTGAGCAGCAGGCCGCCCGGGTTGAGCAGCTTGAAGGCCAGGCGGTTGATGTCCTTGTAGGCGCGGCTGGCGCGGTCGGCGTGGGCGGCGCTGGGGGCGAACTTGGGCGGGTCGAGGACGATGGCGTCGAAGCGGCGGCCGGCCTTGATGAACTCGCGCAGCGTGCCGTTGACGTCCGCGTCCAGTGCGGTGTGGTGCGCCGGGTTGAAGCCGTTGAGCTCGACGTGGGCGCTGGCGCGGGCCAGGGCGGGGCCGGAGGAGTCGACGCTGATGACGTCGGTGGCGCCGCCGGCCAGGGCGCTGACGCTGAACCCGCCCGTGTAGCTGTAGCAGTTCAGCACGCTCTGGCAGCCGAGCTGGCGCACCAGGCGGGCGAAGAGGGCGCGGTTCTCGCGCTGGTCGAGGTAGTAGCCGGTCTTGTGGCCTTCCTCGACGTCCACCGTCAACTTGATGTCGTGCTCGTGCAGCGTGATGGTCGTGCTGCCCTCGCCGCGCAGCCAGCCCTTGGCGGGGGGCAGGCCTTCGAGCTGGCGCACGCCGGAGTCGCTGCGCTCGTACAGGCGGGTGCAGCCCAGCGAGGCGGTGGCGGCGAGCAGGGCGTCGGCGAGGGTGGCCTTCCAGCGGTCGGTGCCGGCGGACAGGAACTGCACGCTGAGGATGTCCTCGTAGCGGTCGACGATCAGGCCGGGCAGGCCGTCGGCCTCGCCGTGGATCAGGCGCACGCCGTTGCTGGGGATGCCCAGGCGCGTGCGCAGCGCCACCGCGGCGGTGATGCGGCGCTCGAAGAAGGCGGCGTCGATGCGCTCGGCCTCGTCGAAGCTCCAGGCGCGCACGCGGATCATCGAGCTGGGGCTGAAGCTGGCCCAGGCCAGGAACTGGCCGGTGGCGCTCTCGACGCGCACGGTTTCGCCGGGGTCGGCACGGCCCTTGTCCACAGAGCCTTGGAACACCCAGGGGTGGCCGCGGAGCAGTGAGCGCTCCTTGCCTTCGCGCAGTCGGATCGTCTTCATGGCCGTGATTTTCCCCTGAGCGCGCAGGGTCGGGAACCTAACTTGTCTTGCGGACAGGATGCTCAATTGTCTTTAGGTGATACGCAATGGCGCCAATCTAAGGAAAACACCTATCAGTGCATGCAAGACAGTACGGGAATGATCGGAACTTGTATCGGCAGCGCATGAGAGGACATCTATCGTTGCGTCCGTCGAAACCGCGCGCTCTTCTTTTTTCTGCGCGACGACCGTCCCCCCAAGAAACCCCGTTCGCACCTGAACGTCCCCACGAGGAGACCCGTGATGATGAAGCTCAAGGCATCCCTGGCGCTGGCTTTCGGCCTGGCCGCATTCGGCGCAGCGCACGCCGCCACCGAACTGGTGATCGCCACCGTCAACAACGGCCACATGATCGAGATGCAGAAGCTCTCGAAGAACTTCGAGCAGGCCAACCCCGACATCAAGGTCAAGTGGGTGACGCTGGAAGAAGGCGTGCTGCGCCAGCGCGTGACGACCGACATCGCCACCAAGGGCGGCCAGTTCGACATCATGACCATCGGCATGTACGAGGCGCCGATCTGGGGCAAGAAGGGCTGGCTGCAGGAGCTCAAGACCGACGCCGCCTATGACGCCGAGGACCTGCTTCCGGCCATCCGCAATGGCCTGAGCGTGGACGGCAAGTTGTTTGCCGCGCCGTTCTACGGTGAGTCGTCGATGCTGATGTACCGCAAGGACCTGGCCGAGAAGGCCGGCGTGCAGGTGCAGGAGCGCCCGACCTGGACGCAGATCGCCGACCTGGCCAAGAAGATCCACGACCCGAAGGCCGGCGTGTACGGCATCTGCCTGCGCGGCAAGCCGGGCTGGGGCGACAACATGGCCTTCCTGTCCACGCTGGTGAACACCTTCGGCGGCCAGTGGTTCGACATGTCGTGGAAGCCGCAGCTCGACAGCAAGCCCTGGCACGACGCGATCACCTTCTACGTCGACCTGCTGAAGAACTACGGCCCCCCGGGATCGTCGGCCAACAGCTTCAACGAGATCCTGGCGCTGACCAACGCCGGCAAGTGCGGCATGTGGATCGACGCGACCATCGCCGCCTCCTTCGTGAGCGATCCGAAGCAGTCGAAGGTCGCCGACCAGATGGCCTTTGCGCAGGCGCCGACCCAGGTGACGCCGAAGGGCGCCAACTGGCTGTGGTCCTGGAACCTGGCGATCCCCGCCGGTTCGAAGAAGGTCGACGCGGCGCAGAAGTTCATCACCTGGGCGACCAGCAAGGAGTACATCCAGCTGGTGGCCAAGACGAACGGCTGGGCCAACGTGCCCACCGGCACGCGCAAGTCGACCTACGCCTCGCCGGAGTTCCAGAAGGCGGCCCGCTTCGCCGCGGCCGAGAAGACCGCGATCGACAGCGCCAACCCGACCGACTCGACCCTGCCGAAGTCGCCGTACGTGGGCGTGCAGTTCGCCGCGATCCCCGAGTTCCAGGCCATCGGCATCGCCGTGGGCCAGCAGATGAGCTCGGCGCTGGCCGGCAAGTCCACCGTGGACGCCGCGCTGAAGGCCTCGCAGACCGCGGCCGACCGCGAGATGAAGAAGGCCGGCTACTACAAGTGATGTAGGTCGCAAGCCGGACCGCGGGGTGCAGCGCTGCGCGCCGCGGTCCGGCTCTTTTCCCGCCCGCTTCACCCTGCCGTCGCTGTGCCCGCCATGTCGTCCGCCGCTCCTGCTTCCCCTCCCGCGGCCACCCATGTGGCCTCCCGATTCCTGCCGCGTCTGCTGATGACGCCGGCGGTGGCCACGCTCTTCCTCTGGATGATCGTGCCGCTGGTGATGACGCTGTACTTCTCCGTCATCCGCTACAACCTGCTGCAACCCGACCAGACCGGTTTTGCCGGGCTGGCCAACTTCGAGTTCTTCGTCACCGACCCGTCCTTCACGGTGTCGGTGATCAACACGCTGCTGCTGCTGGGCAGCGTGATCGTCATCACCGTGCTCGGCGGCATCGCGCTGGCGCTGCTGATCGACGAGCCCTTCCCGGGCCGCGGCATCGTTCGCCTGTTGCTGATCGCGCCCTTCTTCGTCATGCCCACGGTCAACGCGCTGCTGTGGAAGCACATGATGATGAACCCGATCTACGGCGTGCTCGCCCAGGTCTGGCAGTTCTTCGGCGCCGCGCCGGTGGACTGGCTGACCGAGTGGCCGCTGTGGTCCGTCATCGTGATGGTCGCCTGGCAGTGGCTGCCGTTTGCGACGCTGATCTTCATGACCGCGCTGCAGAGCCTGAACCGCGAGCAGCTTGAGGCCGCGCAGATGGACGGCGCCAACTACCTGCAGCGCCTGCGCTTCATGGTGCTGCCGCACCTGGGCCGCTCGATTGCGGTGGTGGTCATGATCGAGATGATCTTCCTGATGAGCGTGTTCGCCGAGATCTTCACCACCACCGGCGGCGGCCCGGGTGACGCGAGCACCAACGTCGCCTTCCTGATCTTCAAGCAGGCGCTGCTGAACTTCGACGCCGGCGTGGCTTCGGCCGGGGCGCTGTTCGCCGTCGTGCTGGCCAACATCGCGGCGGTCTTCATGATCCGCCTGGTGGGCAAGAACCTGGACTGAGGGACGGACCATGGCCAAGAAATCTTTCCTCACCCCTGCGCTGCTGGCGCGCACGCTGATCGCCTGGGCGGTGACACTGCTGGTGTTCTTCCCGCTGGGCTGGCTGTTCCTGACCGCCTTCAAAACTGAGCTGCAGGCGATTGCCGTGCCGCCGGAGGTCTTCTTCACGCCCACGCTGGAGAACTTCCACGAGGTGCAGGCGCGCAGCGACTACCTGCTCTACGCGAAGAACTCACTCATCACCAGCGTGCTGTCCACGCTGCTGGGCCTGGCGATCGCCGCGCCGGCGGCCTACTCGATGGCGTTCTTCCGCAGCCGCAAGACGCGCGACATCCTGATGTGGATGCTGTCCACCAAGATGATGCCCGCCGTGGGCGCGCTGGTGCCGATCTACGTGCTGGCGCAGCACACCGCGCTGCTGGACACGCAGCTCGGCCTGATCATCGTCTTCACGATGAGCAACCTGCCGATCATGGTGTGGATGCTGTACTCGGGCTTCAAGGACATCCCGCCCGAGATCCTGGAGGCCGCGCGCATGGACGGCGCCACGCTCTGGCAGGAGTTCCGCCAGGTGCTGCTGCCCCTCGGCCTGGGCGTGCTGGCCTCCACCGGGCTGCTGTGCCTGGTGCTGAGCTGGAACGAGGCCTTCTGGAGCCTGAACCTCAGCAGCGCCAAGGCCGGCACGCTGGCCACGCTGATCGCCAGCTACTCCAGCCCCGAGGGCCTGTTCTGGGCGAAGTTGTCCGCCGCCTCGCTGATGGCCATCGCGCCCATCATCGTCTTCGGCTGGTTCTCGCAGAAGCAACTGGTTCAAGGCCTCACCTTTGGCGCCGTCAAGTGACGGCCCCCTGACCTCGATTCGATCGGAACCCCCACCATGGCTTTCCTGCAATTGAAAGGCGTCGAGAAGTACTTCGGCGACCTGCGCGCGATCAAGGGCATCGACCTGGCGATCGAGAAGGGCGAGTTCATCGTCTTCGTCGGCCCCTCGGGCTGCGGCAAGTCCACGCTGCTGCGCCTGATCGCCGGGCTGGAGCACATCGACAACGGCGCGCTGACGCTCGACGGGCGCGACATCACGCACGCGCCCTCGTCCAAGCGCGACCTGGCGATGGTCTTCCAGAGCTACGCGCTGTACCCGCACATGAGCGTGGCGGAGAACATGAGCTTCGCGCTCAAGCTGGCCAAGGAAGACCCCAAGGTCATCCGCGAGAAGGTCGAGCGCGCCGCCAAGATCCTTAACCTGACGCCCTACCTGGAGCGCACGCCGCGCGCCCTGTCGGGCGGCCAGCGCCAGCGCGTGGCCATCGGCCGCGCGATCGTGCGCGCGCCCAAGGTCTTCCTCTTCGACGAGCCGCTGTCCAACCTGGACGCCGCCCTGCGCGGCCAGACCCGCGTCGAGATCCACAAGCTGCACCGCGACCTGGGCGCGACCACCATCTACGTCACGCACGACCAGATCGAGGCGATGACGCTGGCCGACCGCATCGTTGTGCTGCGCGACGGCCAGATCGAGCAGGTCGGCACCCCGCTGGAGCTCTACGACCGGCCGGCCAACCAGTTCGTCGCCCAGTTCATCGGCTCGCCGCAGATGAACGTGGTCGAGGGCCGGCACCTGCCGCAGGTGCCCGACGTGCCCGCGGGCGGCTTCGTCGGCCTGCGCCCGGAGGACGTCACGGTGCAGGCCGCCGCCCAGGCCGCGGCCGGTGGGTTGCCCGGCACGGTCGAGTTGGTCGAGTCGCTCGGCGCCGAGACGCTGATCTACGTCGCCACCGACAGCGGCGCGCAGATCGTCGCGCGCCAGGCCACCCGCACGGGGCTGCACAACGGCGACCGCGTCGGCGTCTTCGTTGAGGCCGCCAACGCCCACCGCTTCGACGCCCAGGGCCGCGCCGCCCGGGCGGGCTGACGCTCAACCGATGCCATGACCTGCGGGGAGCCCGACATGAACCGACCCTTTGACGGCCTGGTGGCCGCCGTGACCGGCGCGGCCTCCGGCATCGGCCGCGCCAGCGCCGAGGCGCTGCTGGCCGGCGGCGCCCGCGTGGTGCTGATCGACCGCAACGCGAGCGCGCTGGCCGCGCTCTGCGCCGAGCTGGGCGAGGCGGCGATGCCGCTGGCGCTGGACCTGCTCGACAGCGCCCAGTGCGCCGCGCTGCTGCCGCGCGTGCTCGAACTCGCCGGCCGGCTCGACATCTTCCACGCCAACGCCGGCCTCTATGTGGGTGGCGACCTGGTGGATGCCTCGCACGACGCCATCGACCGCATGCTGCAGCTCAACGTCGCCGTGGTGATGAAGAACGTGCGCGACGTGCTGCCGCACATGATCGAGCGCGGCCGCGGCGACGTCATCGTCACCAGCTCGCTGGCGGCGCACTACCCGACGCCCTGGGAGCCGGTGTACGCCTCCTCCAAGTGGGCGATCGACTGCTTCGTGCAGACCACGCGGCGCCAGGTCTTCAAGCACGGCATCCGCGTCGGCGCGGTCTCGCCCGGCCCGGTGGTCACCGCGCTGATCGCCGACTGGCCGCCCGAGAAGCTGGCCGAGGCCCGCGCCACCGGCAGCCTGATCGAGCCCGCCGAGGTGGCCGAGGTGATCCGCTTCATGCTCACGCGGCCGCGCGGCATGACGATCCGCGACGTGGTGATGCTGCCGACGAACTTCGACCTCTGACCGCTTTTTGAACATCCACCGAATCGTTTCATCATGAACGTCATCCTCCACCTCGGCCTGGGTTCGTTCCACCGCGCCCACCTGGCCGTCTACCTGCATGAGCTGATCCAGAGCGGCGACACGGCCTGGCAACTCGCCGGCGGCAACACCCGCCCGGACATGGCCGACACGATCGCCGCGCTGGCCGCCCAGGGCGGCGCCTACACGCTGGAGACCATCTCCCCGGCGGGAGAGCACCGCTACACGCGCATCACCTCCATCCGCCAGGTGATTCCGTACACGCCGGACCTGGCCGGGCTGATCGCCCAGGGCGCCAGCGCCGACACGAAGATCATCAGCTTCACCGTCACCGAGGCGGGCTACTACCTCGACGCGAAGAACCGGCTGGACCTGGCCACCTTCGCCGACCTGCGCGCCGACCTGGACGCCGCGCGCGCCGGCCAGCCGGGATCGACCATCTATGGCGCGCTGACCGCCATCCTGCGCGCGCGGATGGCCTGCGGCGCCGGCCCGGTCACGCTGCTGAACTGCGACAACCTGCGCCACAACGGCGAGCGCTCGCGCGGCGGCCTGCTGCAGTTCATCGAACTAGTCGGCGACGCCGCCCTGCTGGACTGGGTGAAGGCGAACACGGCCAGCCCCAACGCGATGGTCGACCGCATCACCCCGCGCCCGACGCCCGACGTGCGCGAGCGCGTGCTGGCCGCCACCGGCGTGGACGACCCCGCCGCGCTGATGGGCGAGAGCTTCATCCAGTGGGTGATCGAAGACCGATTCATCGCCGGCCGCCCGGCCTGGGAGACCGTCGGCGTCGAGATGGTGCAGTCCGTCGATGCCTACGAGGAGGCCAAGATCCGCCTGCTCAACGCGACGCACTCCTGCATCGCCTGGGCCGGCACGCTGGTGGGCACCCTCTACATCCACGAGGGCACGCACGATCCGGTGATTCGCAAGATGGCGTTCGACTACGTCACCGACGACGTGATCCCGGTGCTGGACACGCCCGAGAAGCCCTGCCCGCTGAACCTGCCCCAGTACCGCGACGTGGTGCTGGACCGCTTCGGCAACCCGGCGATTCGCGACACCAACCAGCGCGTGGCGATGGACGGCTTCAGCAAGATCCCCGGCTTCATCGCGCCGACCTTCCGCGAGCGCCTGGCCCGCGGCGAGACCATCGACAGCGTGGCGATGCTGCCGGCGCTCTTCCTGGCCTATCTGCAGGTCTGGCACCGCGGCGGCATTCCCTACACCTACCAGGACCAGGCGATGGACGCGGCCGCCGCGCATGCGATCTGCGACGCCGCCGACCCGGTGGCCGCCTTCTGCGCCGACCGCCCGCTCTGGGGCGACCTGGCCGGGGACGCCCGCCTGGTCGACGCGATCCGCCGCGCCAGCGCGCGCGTGGCGGCCTTCGTCGCCAACCACCGCCCGGCCGGCTGAAGCCTGAGGGCCCGAGTCCCGTCTTCTGCGCCGAGCCCCGCCATGCCCGCCAAGCCCCGCAACACCCCCCGTGTGACCCGGCCGGAGCGCGAGCACGACTACGTCCGCTCCCCCGACCTCGGCTACGAGGCGCCGGAGGAGGCGGGCGTCGTGCGCTGCCTGTCGCACGGCTTCCCCACGCCGCTGGCGCGCTGGCACTACCACGACGAGTACGAGCTGCACCTCATCGTCGCCACCTCGGGCAAGGCCTTCGTCGGCGACTGGATTGGCCAGTTCCAGCCCGGCCACCTCGTGCTCACCGGGCCGCGCCTGCCGCACAACTGGGTGTCGATGGACGTGCCCGAGGGCGGCGTCGAGCAGCGCGATCTGGTCATCCAGTTCCCGCACGACCCGCTGGTGCAGGCCGCGCGCTGCATCCCCGAGCTGGGTGAGCTGGAGGTCCTGCTGGAGCGCGCCAAGCACGGCATCGAGTTCTTCGGCCAGGGTGAGCGCGCCCAGGCGCACTGGCAGCGCGTCAAGTCCGCCCGCGGCGCGCGGCGCTTTGCCGCCTTCTGCGAGTTCCTGGCCGACCTCTCGGCCAGCACCGACTACCGCCTGCTCTCCAGCGTGCAGCTGCAAAGCGAGGACGACGACGAGTCGCTCGACCAGATCGACGCCGTGGTCAGCCGCATCACCGAGCACCTGTCCCAGCCCTTCAGCGCTGCGGACATCGCCACCGAGCTCGGCATGAGCGAGAGCCGCTTCAGCCGCTTCTTCCGCCGCGCCACCGGCAACACCTTCACCGACTTCGTCAACCGCGTGCGCATCAACCGCGCCTGCCAGCTGCTGATGGAGACGGACAAGCTCATCACCCACATCTGCTACGAGGTGGGCTTCAACAACGTCGCCAACTTCAACCGCCGCTTCCTCGAAATCAAGGGCATGACGCCCAGCGAGTTCCGCAAGCAGGCGGAGTCGCGCTTCGGCACGGCGCTGGGGTGAGCCCCCTCCACCCGACACCCCCCATGTACCTCGGCATCGACCTCGGCACCTCCGAGCTCAAGTTCCTCCTGCTCGACACCGACCACCGCCTCGTCGCCACCGTCGGCGAGCCGCTGACGGTGCAGCGCCCCCACCCGCTGTGGAGCGAGCAGAACCCCGGCGACTGGTGGGCCGCCTGCGACCGCGGCCTCACGCGCCTGGCCGCCGAGCAGCCCGCGGCGATGCGCGCGGTGCGCGGCATCGGCCTGTCCGGCCAGATGCACGGCGCAGTGCTGATCGACGCCGACGGCTACCTCCTGCGCCCGGCCATCCTCTGGAACGACGGCCGCAGCGGCGCCGAGTGTGCCGAGCTGGAGGCCGCCTGCCCGAACCTCCACGCCATCGCCGGCAACCTGGCGATGCCCGGCTTCACCGCGCCCAAGCTGCTCTGGGTGAAGAAGCACGAGCCGGAACTCTTCGCCCGCACCGACGGCGTGCTGCTGCCCAAGGACTGGCTGCGCCTGCAGCTCACCGGCGAGCGCGTCAGCGAGATGAGCGACGCCGCCGGCACGCTCTGGCTGGACGTGGCGCAGCGCCGCTGGTCCCCCGAGCTGCTCGCCGCCACCGGCCTGAGCGAGGCGCAGATGCCCCGCCTCGTCGAAGGCAGCCAGCCCGCCGGCAGGCTCAAGCCCGAACTCGCCGCCCGCTGGGGCCTGCCGGCGGACGTCATCGTGGCCGGCGGCGGTGGCGACAACGCCGCCAGCGCGGTGGGCATCGGCGCGGTGCGCCCGGGCGAGGGCTTCGTCTCGCTGGGCACCTCGGGCGTGATCTTCCTGACCAGCGACCGCTTCCGCCCCAACCCGGCCAGTGCGATGCACGCCTTCTGCCACGCGCTGCCCGGCACCTGGCACCAGATGAGCGTCATGCTCAGCGCCGCCAACGGCCTGCGCTGGGTGAAGAACCTGCTCGGCGCCGCCAGCGAGGCCACGCTGCTTGAACAGGCCGCCGCGCTGTCGGCCGAGGAGCGCGAGCGCGCCCCGCTCTTCCTGCCCTACCTGAACGGCGAGCGCACGCCGCACAACAACCCGGACGCGCAGGGCGTCTTCTTCGGCCTGACCAACGAGCATGGCCCGGCCCACCTGGCCTGGTCGGTGATCGAGGGCGTCGGCTTCGGCCTGCTCGACGGCTGGCACAGCCTGGGCGTCCAGACCGGCGAGGTGCAGAGCCTGTCGCTGGTCGGCGGCGGCGCCCGCAGCCCGCTCTGGGCCCAGCTGTTGGCCTCGCTGCTCGGCGTGCCCCTGGTCACCCGCCAGGGCGGCGAAGCGGGTGGCGCGCTCGGTGCCGCCCGCTTGGCCTGGCTGGCCGACGGCGGCGCGATCGACCAGGTCTGCCTCGCGCCACCGGTGGCGCAGACCTTTACGCCCGACGCGGCCGAGCACGCCCGCCTGGCCCTGCGCCACGCGCGCTTCGAGGCGCTGTACCGCGCGGTGGCGCCGCTGTACCCGGCGGGTTAACGCGGTCGACTGAAGCGGTCGGTTGAAGCGGCTGTGTGAAGCGGCTGTGTGAAGCGGCGGGTTGCGACTCAGGAACCCGGCTGCGCCTCGCAGCGCTCCACCTCGGTCACGGTCCGCTCCTCCAGCTGGCCCTGGTTCTGCCCGGTCAGATCAGACCGTCGCGCACCGACTGGCGCAGTTGACGCGCAAGCTCTGGGTTCGAGTGCTCGTGCAGCTGGGCCAGGCGCTCCAGGTGCGGGCGGGCGCGGGCGGCGCCGAGCCGCATCAGGGCGTTCCAGACGCGCTGGCCGAAGCCGGCGCCCGAGCGGGGGGAGGCCGAGGCACGACGGGGGTAGCTGCCGCTGGGATGGGTGGTCAGGGTGGCTGACATGCGCTTCTCCGGGACCTGCGGTGGCCACGGGATCGCCGCCTTCAACCGCATTGAGGCGAAGAATAAGGGTTAACCCTAGATTGCTGGGTTCCGTCTCAAGAAGTCGACCAAGACCTAGGGTTAACCCTAGTTTGAGGTCAGCGCGGCTGGCGCTGGACCAGCAGGTCGGCGATCACCGGGCGGTGGGCCGAGCCGGCGCTGCCGCCGGTGAAGACCTCGCGCACGCCGATGTCCGGGCTGACGAGGATGTGGTCGATGCGCAGGAAGCTGAGGTAGGGCCGCAGCGAGTGGCCGTGGGTGAAGCCGTAGCCGCTGCCGGCGCTGGAGAAGGCGTCGCGCAGGCCGGTGTCGAGCAGGTGGCGCACCACGGGCGAGGCCTCGGGCGCGTTCAGGTCGCCCGCGACGACCAGCGGGTTGGGCTGCTGCGCCAGGTCGCGGGCAAGCGACTGCGATTGGCGCAGCCGCGCCGCGAGGTTGATGTGCCACTCCTCCAGGCCGCCTAGGCGGTCGTGGCGGGTGGCGTTCAGGCCCGAGCGCGGCGACAGGAAGTGCGTGGTGACGATGTCGACGGCGCGCCCGTCGACCGTGACGGTGCAGCGCAGGTAGCGGTGCGGCGTCTCGTGCTTGCCGGGCATCTGCGGCGTGCGGCAGCCGCGCAGCGGCAAGCGGCTGGCGATCATGAACTCGCCCTGCTTGACGATCTGGCGGCCGCGGAAGGCGGCCACCAGCGGCGCGGGCATGACCGAGTCGGCCTGGGTGAACTCGTCGGCGTCCTGCATCACGATGACGTCGGCGTCGTGCTGGGCGATCTCCAGGCCGAGCAGGTCGAAGCCACCGACGTGCTCGTCGGCGAGGTAGGACTTGATGTTGTAGGTCATCAGCCGCAGCGCGCCGCTGCCGCTGTCGGGCTGCCCCCAGGCGGGCGCCATCACCGCCGTGGCGATCAGCGCAGGCGCCAGCGCGGCGGCGAGGCGCCAGCCCCAGCCCAGCCACCAGGACGCCAGGAAGACCGCGCTGGCCGGCAGCAGCCAGGCGAGGTAGGGCACGTAGCGCAGCAACTCGATCCACTCGTGCGGCTGGCGGTCGAAGCGCAAGGCCAGGCTGAGTCCGATCGACAGGGCCAGCGACAGCACGACGGCGGCGCGCAGCAGCGTGGGAAACCAGGAGCGGGACGAAGGCTTGGGTGGAGGCTTGGGCATGGCGGGTGGGCGCTGGGTCCGGACGCAGCGTCCGGCGAGGCGATTTCACCAACGACAACGGCCCCGAAGGGCCGTTGTGGCGTCAGACCGAAACCGAAGTCACGGTCAGAGTGCGAGGGGACGCGAAGCGGCCGCTCGGGCTGCCAATCAGGCGGCCATCACGCGAACCATCTCCAGCACCTTGTTGGAGTAGCCCCACTCGTTGTCGTACCAGGACACGACCTTCACGAAGGTCTTGTCCAGGGCGATGCCGGCTTCGGCGTCGAACACCGAGGTGCAGCTCTCGCCACGGAAGTCGGTCGCGACGACCTTGTCTTCGGTGTAGCCCAGCACGCCCTTCATGGCGCCTTCGGAGGCGGCCTTCATGGCGGCGCAGATGTCGGCGTAGCTGGCTTCCTTGTTCAGCTCGATCGTCAGATCGACCACCGAGACGTCCGAGGTCGGCACGCGGAAGGCCATGCCGGTCAGCTTGCCCTTGAGTTGCGGCAGCACCACGCCGACGGCCTTGGCAGCGCCCGTGCTCGACGGGATGATGTTTTCCAGGATGCCGCGGCCACCGCGCCAGTCCTTGTTCGACGGGCCGTCCACGGTCTTCTGCGTGGCGGTGGCAGCGTGCACGGTGGTCATCAGGCCACGCTTGATGCCGAAGTTGTCGTCCAGCACCTTGGCGACCGGCGCCAGGCAGTTGGTCGTGCACGAAGCGTTCGAGATGATGGTCTGGCCGGCGTAGGACTCGTGGTTCACGCCGTAGACGAACATCGGGGTGTCGTCCTTCGACGGTGCCGACTGGATCACCTTCTTGGCGCCAGCCTTGATGTGGGCTTCGCAGGTTTCCTTGGTCAGGAACAGGCCGGTGGACTCGACGACGACGTCGGCGCCGACTTCGTCCCACTTCAGCTCGGCCGGGTTCTTGACGGCGGTCAGGCGGATCTTCTTGCCGTTGACGACCAGGGTGTTGCCGTCCACCGAGACTTCGCCCTTGAAGCGGCCGTGCACGCTGTCGTACTTCAGCATGTACGCCAGATAGTCGGGCTCCAGCAGGTCGTTGATGCCGACGACTTCAATGTCGTTGCCGAAGTTCTGCACTGCAGCGCGGAACACCATGCGGCCGATGCGGCCGAAGCCATTGATACCGATCTTGATGGTCATGTAAGAGCTCCTAGGAAGGATAGGTGAGACACAGGAACAAGAAATCGAGCATCCCGGCCGGCCTGATTCCGCGCGCGTTGGCGCCGGGCAAACCTGTCGAGTGTGACGGCTGTCGCGTTATTTCGAAAGCACTTTTCGCACAGTGGCCACGACGTTGTCCGCCGTGAAGCCGAAGTGCTTAAACAGCACACCCGCCGGAGCGGACTCCCCGTAGCTGTCGATGCCGATGACGGCCGCGCAGCCGTACTTCCACCAGAAGTCGGTCACGCCGGCTTCCACGGCGATGCGCGGCAGCTTGGCCGGCAGCACCTCGGTCTTGTAGGCGACGTCCTGGCGGTCGAACACCGAGGTGCTGGGCATCGAGACCACGCGCACGGCGATCTTCAGCTTGGCGAGTTCGGCCTGGGCGTGCAGGGCCAGCTGCACCTCGGAGCCGGTGGCGATGATCACCGCGTCGGCCTTCTTGCCGGCCTTGAAGCCGACTTCGCTGGGCTCGGCCAGGATGTACGCACCGCGGGTGATGACGTCGGCGTCGGTCTTGGGCGCGTAGGGCAGGTTCTGGCGGCTGAGCAGCAGCGCGCTGGGGCGGTGCTTGTTGGCCAGCGCCATGGTCCAGGCCACCGCGGTCTCGCAGGTGTCGGCCGGGCGCCAGACGTCCAGGCCGGGGATCAGGCGCAGGCTGGCGGCGTGCTCGACGGACTGGTGGGTCGGGCCGTCTTCGCCCAGGCCGATGGAGTCGTGGGTGAACACGTGCACCACGCGCAGCTTCATCAGCGCGGCCATGCGGATGGCGTTGCGGCTGTAGTCGCTGAAGGTCAGGAAGGTGCCGCCGTAGGGGATGTAGCCGCCGTGCAGCGCCACGCCGTTCATGATCGCGGCCATGCCGAACTCACGCACGCCGTAGTTGATGTGGCGGCCCTGCTGGCCGGCCTCGTTCTTGACCACCGCGCCGGCGGCGTCGAAGCGCAGGTTGGGCGTCGACTTGGTGTTGGTCAGGTTCGAGCCGGTCAGGTCGGCCGAGCCGCCCAGCAGCTCGGGCAGCTTGGCGGTGAAGGTTTCCAGCGCGATCTGGCTGGCCTTGCGGCTGGCCACGGTCTCGGCCTTGTCGTGGGCACCGCCCACGGCCTCGACGGCGATCTCGGCGAAGTCGGCCGGCAGCGCGCCGGCCATGCGGCGGGTGAAGTCGGCGGCCAGCTCGGGGAAGGCGGCGGTGTAGGCGGCGAAGCGCTCGTCCCAGGCGGCCTCGGCCTTGGCGCCAGCGGCCTGGGCGTTCCAGGCGGCGGCGATGTCGGCCGGGATCACGAAGGGCTCGGCGCTCCAGCCCAGGGCTTCGCGGGTGAGCTTGATTTCCTCGGCGCCCAGCGGCTCGCCGTGGGCCTTGGCGGTGTTGGCGCGGTTGGGCGAGCCCTTGCCGATGGCGGTCTTGCAGATCACCAGGCTGGGCTTGTCGCTGCAGCCCTTCGCCTGGGCGATGGCCGCGGCCACCGCGTCGGCGTCGTGGCCGTCCACCGGGCCGACGACGTTCCAGCCGCAGGCGGCGAAGCGCTGGGCGGTGTTGTCGATGAACCAGGGGGCGACCTGGCCGTCGATCGAGATGCCGTTGTCGTCGTACAGCGCGATCAGCTTGCCCAGCTTCCAGGCGCCGGCCAGGGCGACCGCCTCATGGCTGATGCCTTCCATCAGGCAGCCGTCGCCCAGGAAGGCGTAGGTGCGGTGGTCGACGATGGTGTGGCCGTCGCGGTTGAACTCGCTGGCCAGCAGCTTCTCGGCCAGCGCCAGGCCCACCGCGTTGGTGATGCCCTGGCCCAGCGGGCCGGTGGTGGTTTCCACGCCCGGGGTGATGCCGACTTCCGGGTGGCCCGGGGTCTTGCTGTGCATCTGGCGGAAGGCGCGCAGCTCCTCGATCGGCAGGTCATAGCCCGACAGGTGCAGCAGCGCGTAGATCAGCATCGACGCGTGGCCGTTGGACAGCACGAAGCGGTCGCGGTCGGCCCATTGAGGGTTGGCCGGGTTGTGCTTGAGGTGGCGCGTCCACAGCGCCACGGCCATGTCGGCCATGCCCATCGGCGCACCGGGGTGGCCCGAGTTGGCCTGCTGGACGGCGTCCATGGCCAGGGCGCGGATCGCGTTGGCCAGTTGTTGGGAAGAGGGGGTTGCGGTTACGGCCATGGCGCGATGTGGGCGTGCGAAGAGGAACGGACGGGACAAACGCCCAATTTTACCGGCGTGCGCGGATCGGCCCGCGCCGCATGTCCGTTGCATGACCGCCGTGTGACCCGCGGTCGGCCTGCGCGCGCCGCGCCGTGGCCTCGTCCTGGGCGCTGCGCGCGCAGCCTCACGCGTGGTGCTTGACGCTCGTCAAGGTCCGCTGGCGCGAACCTGCGAGCCTGTGAAGGCGCTGCGGCGCGCCGGTCGATCGGGGCTCGGCCCCCGCCCTCTGTGCCGCGCCCCCAGACCCGATCGAAGACCGGAATCCCGCCATGAGCCACTCCTCCTTCCAAGTCATCCGCGACGAGCACCAGGCGCTGGCCGCGATGCTCAGCTCCATCGCCATGCTGTTGGCCGAGCACCGCCGCAAGGGCGTGCCCCCGCCCTTCGACGTGCTGCGCGCGATGCTGTTCTACATCGACGAGTACCCGGAGCGCCTGCACCACCGCAAGGAGACCGAGCTGCTCTTCCCGGCCGTGCGCAGGAGCAGCCCTGAGGCGGCCGACGTGCTCGACAAGCTCGACCGCGACCACGCCAACGGCGAGCGCGCGATCCGCGAGCTGGAGCACACGCTCACCGCCTACGAGATGCTGGGCGAGTCGCGTGCCGACGCCTTCTCCACCGCGATCGACCGCTACCTGGACTTCTACCGCGCTCACATGCGCCTGGAAGAGGACGTGGTGATGCCGCTGGCGCTGAAGGTGCTTTCCGACGCCGATTGGCAGCGGCTGGACGCGGCCTTTGCCGAGAACCGCGACCCGCTGACCGGCCACAAGCCGGAGGCGGAATATGAGAAGCTTTTCAGCTTTATCGTCAACCACGCGCCGGCTCCCATCGGTTTGGGGGCTCCCCTTTGAGCTGACTTTCGGCTTGGGCCTCCTACACTGAGGGGGCTGTGGGTACCGAATTTCTGCTTTCGCCTTCTTCTGTCCCGGCCCATCTGGCCGGCCCTGCCACTGAGGTGGCAGCCTGTGCTGCTGGCGTTCATGCCGCCGCTCCACCGCTGCGGGCCATCGTGCTCGCGGCCGGGCGGGGTGAGCGCATGCGCCCGCTCACCGACCACACGCCCAAGCCGCTGCTGCCGGTGCGCGGGAGGCCGCTGATCGAGTGGCACCTGCTCGCGCTGGCACGCGACGGGGTGCGCGAGGTGGTGATCAACACCGCCTGGCTTGAAGACCAGTTCCCCGCCACGCTGGGCGACGGCAGCCGCTTCGGCCTGTCGATTCGCTATTCGTCCGAGGGCCGCGACTGGGGCGGCGCGCTGGAGACGGCCGGCGGCATCGCCACCGTGCTGCCCTGGCTGGCCGAGGGCGGGCGCGAAGCCTTCTGGGTCGTCTCGGCCGACATCTGGGCGCCCGACTTCCGCTTCGACGCCGAGTCCGCGCGCCGCTTCGTCGCCAGTGGGCTGGATGCGCAGCTCTGGATGGTGCCCAACCCGCCCTTTCATCCGAAGGGCGACTTCGCCTACGGCGCGCCGCTGCCGGCGCTCGGCCCCGACGCGGCGCTGGGCGTTTCCGCAGCGAACGCGGCGCCGCGCGCCACCTACGCCAACCTCGCGCTGCTGAGCACGAGGCTGTGCGCGGGCATTGCGCCTGGCACACGCGCGCCGCTCGGCCCGCTGCTGCACGCCGGCATGGCGAGCCAGCGCATCGGCCTGCAGCCCTACGGGGGCGAGTGGGAGAACGTCGGCACCCCGGGGCAGTGGGAGGCCCTGCAGGCGGAGCACTACTTGGTGGGCCTGCAGAGCGGGGCCACGCCCATCGAGCCATGACGGCGCTCGACGCCCTGCTGGCCCTGGCCCGGGGGCTGGGCACGCTGGCCGTGGCGACCGCCGCGGGCGTCGTGATCGAGCAGGCGTTGGCGCTGGCCTTGCGCTGCTGGCTGCTGCATCTCGATCCGCTGGTGTCGGCCGCGGACCAGACGGCGTCCTACCACCGCTCGCTGGCGGCGCTGACTGCGGCCGACGTGCGGCGCACCTGGCGTGCCCTGCTTGCTGCCGGAGGGCTGGCCGCCTGCGGCCTGCTGCTCAGCCCGCTGTGCTTTGTGCCGGCGCTGGGGCTGCTCGGGTTGGCGCTGAAGAACGACATCGAGACCTGGGAGTGCGTCGCGATCAGCCCCTGGCAGGTGGCCTGGCGGCGCGGCTGGCAGCGCAGCATCCGGCGCCTGCCGCTGGTGCAGGTGGCGCGGGTGCACCTGGTTGAGCGTGCGCTGCCGGCCCAGTACGGCTGGTTCGCACGGCGCTGGGGCCGCGAGCTGGGCAGCTGCTACCTGGCGCTGGAGCTGCACAACGGCCGGGCGGTGAAGCTGCCGCGCACCAGCCGGCTGGCCGACCGCGAGGTCGTCGAGCACGCCGCGCGTTTCCTGCGGCGGCGCCTGCGCGAGGCCGAGCGCGAACGCCGCCAGGCCCTTCGTGATCACCAGCGCGCCACGCGCCGGGCCCGCCGGCTGCTGCCCGAGCTGCGCGAGCACTCGCTGCAGCGTGAGCGGGTCGCGCTGCACCGTGCCCAGCCGCGCGAGGTCTACCGCATCGGCCACTGGCCTGGCCAGGCCGTCGAGCTGCCGCCCGACACCGCGCCGGACGCCCTGCCGCCCAGCGCACCGGGTGAGCTTTCGGCGCCGATCCGTCGCCCGCGCCACCTTCCCCGCGCCCACGGCTGAGCCCCGGTGCGGTGGCGCGCGGCGGATCGATGTCGCCGCGCTCCTAGAATTCGCCAGTTTTGCGTTGCGCGGGGAGCGCACCTCCCCAGAACTTTCTCGAACCGCGGGCCTCGGCGGCCTGCCGTCTGCCATGCTGACCTTCCAGCAACTCATCCTTCGCCTGCAGGACTACTGGGACCGCCAGGGCTGTGCCCTGCTGCAGCCCTACGACATGGAAGTCGGCGCCGGCACCAGCCACACCGCCACCTTCCTGCGCGCGCTGGGTCCGGAGCCCTGGAAGGCCGCCTACGTCCAGCCCAGCCGCCGCCCCAAGGACGGCCGCTACGGCGAGAACCCCAACCGCCTGCAGCACTACTACCAGTACCAGGTCGTGCTCAAGCCCGCGCCGGCCAACATCCTGGAGCTCTACCTCGGCTCGCTGGAAGCGCTGGGGTTCGACCTGAAGAAGAACGACATCCGCTTCGTCGAGGACGACTGGGAGAACCCCACGCTCGGCGCCTGGGGCCTGGGCTGGGAGGTCTGGCTCAACGGCATGGAGGTGACGCAGTTCACCTACTTCCAGCAGGTTGGCGGCATCGACTGCAAGCCCATCACCGGCGAGATCACCTACGGCCTGGAGCGCCTGGCGATGTACCTGCAGGGCGTGGAGAACGTGTACGACCTGGCCTACGCGCCCGGCCTGAAGTACGGCGACGTCTTCCACCAGAACGAGGTGGAGCAGAGCACCTACAACTTCGAGCACAGCAACGTCGAGTTCCTGCTGACCGCCTTCGGCGCGCACGAGGGCAACGCCCAGCACCTGATCGCCTCGCAGCTGGCGCTGCCGGCCTATGAGCAGGTGCTCAAGGCCGCGCACACCTTCAACCTGCTGGATGCACGGGGCGCCATCTCGGTGACCGAGCGGGCCGCCTACATCGGCCGCATCCGCAACCTGGCACGCGCCGTGGCCGCCGCCTACCTGGACAGCCGCAAGCGCCTGGGCTTCCCGATGGCGCCCAAGGCCTGGGCCGACGAGGTGATCGCCAAGCTGGATGCCGAGGCCGAGAAGGCCGCCAAGAACGACGCCAAGAAGGCGGCCTGACGACCATGACGAGTCCCACCATGAACGCTGACACCCTGCTCGTCGAACTCTTCGTCGAAGAACTGCCGCCCAAGGCGCTGAAGAAGCTGGGCGAGTCCTTCGCCGGCACGCTGGCCGCCAGTCTGAAGGCCAGCGGCCTGGCCGCGGCCGATGCCGCCGTCACCGCCTACGCCTCGCCGCGCCGCCTGGCGGTGCAGGTCGCCGCCGTGGCCTCGCGCGCCGCCGACCGCGCGGTGCAGCAAAAGCTCATGCCGGTGGCGGTGGCCCTGACCGCCGACGGTCAGCCCACCCCGGCGCTGCTGAAGAAGCTGGCCGCCGTGGGGGCCGATGCCTCCGTCGTGCCGAACCTCAAGCGCCTGCCCGACGGCAAGGCCGAGGCCCTGTTCCTCGACTCCGTGGTGAGCGGCGCCACGCTGACCGAGGGCCTGCAGAAGGCGCTTGACGAGGCGCTGGCCAAGCTGCCGATCCCCAAGGTCATGACCTACCAGCTGGCCGACGGCTGGAGTGATGTGAAGTTCGTGCGCCCGGCGCACAAGCTGACCGCGCTGCACGGCACGCACGTCGTGCACATCGAGGCGCTGGGCCTGAAGGCCGGGCGCGAGACGCTGGGCCACCGCTTCGAGGCGACCACGCCGGTGGTGGCCATCGAGTCGGCCGAGTCCTACGCGCAGCAGCTGCGTGAGCAGGGCGCGGTGATCGCCAGCTTCGAGGAGCGCCGCGCCGAGATCGTGCGCCAGCTGGCCAGCGCCGCCGCGGCCGAGGGCCTCAAGCCCATCGAGGACGAGGCGCTGCTCGACGAGGTCTGCGCGCTGGTCGAGCGCCCGAACGTGCTCACCTGCCAGTTCGAGAAGGAGTTCCTCGAAGTGCCGCAGGAGTGCCTCATCCTGACGATGAAGGCCAACCAGAAGTACTTCCCGCTGCTCGACAGCCACGGCAAGCTGACGAACAAGTTCCTGATCGTCAGCAACATCCGCCCGGCCGACGCCAGCGCGGTGACGCAGGGCAACGAGCGCGTGGTGCGCCCGCGCCTGGCCGACGCCAAGTTCTTCTTCGACCAGGACCGCAAGAAGACCCTGGCCAGCCGCGTGCCGGGCCTGTCCAAGGTCGTGTACCACGGCAAGCTGGGCACCCAGGGCGACCGCATGGAGCGCGTGCGCGCGATCGGCCACGCCATCGTCCACCAGCTGGGCGCGCACCAGCCGGCCTCGGTGCAGTCGCACGACGAGCTGCAGATGCTGGAGCACAAGGTCGACCAGGCCGCCCAGCTGGCCAAGACCGACCTGCTGACCGACATGGTCGGCGAGTTCCCCGAGCTGCAGGGCATCATGGGCGGCTACTACGCCCGCCACGAGGGCCTGCGCGACGGCGTGGCCATCGCGATCGAGGACCACTACAAGCCCCGCTTCGCCGGCGATGCGCTGCCGCGCAACCACAGCGGCACCGTGCTGGCGCTGGCCGACAAGCTCGAGACCCTGGTCGGCCTGTTCGGCATCGGCCAGCTGCCCACCGGCGACAAGGACCCCTTTGCGCTGCGCCGCCATGCGCTGGGCGTGATCCGCCTGCTGGTCGAGAAGAACCTGCCGCTGTCGCTGCCCGAGATGCTCGCCGCCGCCACCCCGGCCTTCGGCGCGCTGATCGAGGACCCGCGCCAGGCGCTGCAGGACTTCTTCCAGGACCGCCTGGCGGTGAGCCTGCGCGAGCAGGGCTACAGCGCCCAGGAAGTCGATGCCGTGCTGGCGCTCAAGCCCGAGCGCCTGGGCGACGTGCCCAAGCGCCTGGCGGCGGTGCGCGCCTTCGCGGCGCTGGCCGAGGCGCCCAGCCTGGCGGCGGCCAACAAGCGGGTGTCCAACATCCTGAAGAAGGCCGAGGGCGAGGTGCTGGCGAAGATCGACGCCGCGTTGCTGACGGAAGCCGCCGAGCAGCAACTGGCCGCGGCGCTGGCCGAGGTGCAGCCGCAGGCCGACCGCCTGTTCGAGCTGCAGGACTACGCCGGCAGCCTGCAGGCCCTGGCCGTGCTGAAGGCGCCGGTGGACGCCTTCTTCGACGCCGTGATGGTCAACGCCGAGGACCCGGCGCTGCGCGCCAACCGGCTGGGTCTGCTCAAGACCCTGCACGAGGCGATGAACCGGGTGGCCGACCTGTCGCGCCTGGCGGCTTGATTGGCCGCTTGATCGGACGGGGCGACGCGGCGATGATCGCAGGCATGGTCAACGGATCCCGACATGCCTGAACGCCCGCCGATGAAGATCGTCATTCTCGATCGCGACGGAACGATCAATGAAGGTCGCGACGATTACGTCAAGACCGCTGAGGAGTGGCACCCGCTGCCGGGCTCGCTTGAGGCGATCGCCCGCCTGCACCAGGCCGGCTGGCACGTCGTCGTGGCGACCAACCAGTCCGGGTTGGGGCGTGGGCTGTTCGACATGAGCGCCCTCAACGCGATGCACCTGAAGATGAACGAGGCGCTGGCCCGCGTGGGTGGGCGCATCGACGCGATCTTCTTCTGCCCGCACGCCCCGGACGACGGCTGCGACTGCCGCAAGCCACGCCCGGGCCTGTTCCACCAGATCGCCCGCCGCTACGGCATCGACCTGGCGGGTGTGCCCACCGTCAGCGGCACGCTGCGCCACCTCGCGGCCGGCGCCGCCGCCGGCTGCCGGCCCCACCTGGTGCTGACCGGTGACAGCGCCGACCTCGACGATGCCGGCATCGCCCACATGCGCGCCCAGCTGCCGGGGCTCGCGGTGCACGCCGACCTCACCGCCTTCACCCACGAGGTGATGTTGGGCCATCATCACGTGCGCAAGCCCGACGGCCGGGCCGAGGCGCGTCGATCGTGAACGACCGCGCCCGAGCGTGAGTGATGCCGCCGGGGCCGCTGTGCCCCGGCCCTGTTCTGTCTTCCTGTTGCGATGATCTACCTGCGTTCTGCCCTGTATGTGCTCTGGCTCACGGTGACCGTGATCCCCTGGAGCCTGTTCGTCGTCCTCCTGTCGCCCATCGTCAGCAGCACCCGGCTGTACTGGATCTGCGCCAAGTGGCTGCACGTCGCCATCCTCGGCGCCAAGTGGATCTGCGGCGTCAAGTGGCGCATCCAGGGCCTGGAGAACGTGCCCAGCGCCGCCGACGAGAAGGCCGCCGTGATCCTGGTGCCCAAGCACCAGTCGACCTGGGAGACCTTCGCCTTCCCGGCGCTGATGCCGCACCCGCTGGCCTACGTCTTCAAGCGCGAGCTGCTGTACGTGCCCTTCTTCGGCTGGGCCATCGGCAGCCTGGACATGGTGCACATCGACCGCGGCCGCGCCTCCGAGGCCTGGCGCAAGGTGGCCGAACAGGGCAAGCGCATCATGGGCCAGGGCAACTGGATGATCATGTTCCCCGAGGGCACCCGCGCCCCGCGCGGCGGCCAGGGCGAGTACAAGACCGGCGCTTCGCGCTTGGCGGGCACCTGCAAGGTGCCGCTGGTGCCGGTGGCGGTGACCTCCGCGCGCTGCTGGCCGCGCAAGAGCTTCCTGCTCAAGCCGGGCGTCATCGACATCTCGATCGGCAAGCCCATCGAGCCCGCCGGGCGCCGCCCGGACGACCTGATGCGTGAGGTCGAGGGCTGGATCGAAGCGGAGATGCGCCGCCTCGACCCCGAGGCCTACGCCGCGGAGGTGGCGGCGACGCCGAACCCTCCGGCCGCGGCCTGAGGCGCTCTGCCCCCAAGGCGCCGACCGGGCCGCTCGACGCGATGCGATCCCCCCGCCCGGCCGCTCCCCGCGCGCCCACCCCGCAGGGGCAGGACGCGCAGTTCAGCCTGCCGCTGTTCGATGCGGTGGGCGTGATGGCGGGCGCCGCAGTCAGGGCTCCGGCGCCCACGGCGGCTGAGGCGCCGCCACCGCCGGCCCACCGCCTGCTGCGCCACCTGCGCAGCAACCGCGAGGTTCGCCTGGGCGAGCACCTGATCGGCTACGAGCTCAAGCGTGGCCGGCGCCGCACCATCGGCTTCGTCGTCGGGCCCGAGGGGCTGGCGGTGAGCGCGCCGCGCTGGGTCGGGCAGGTCGAGATCGACCAGGCGCTGCAGGCCAAGTCGCAGTGGATCCTGCGCAAGCTGGCCGACCAGCGCGGCCGCCTGGAGCGCCTCGAAGCGGCGCGGGTGGACTGGCGCGATGGCGCCAGCCTGCCCTTCCTGGGCGCGCCGATGGTCGTGCAGCTCGACCCGACGGTGACCGGCGCCCTCTTTCAGGCCCAGCCCCGGCGGCTGCGCGTGGGCTTGCCCAGCGGCGCTGAGCCGGCGCAGATCCGCGACGCGGTGCAGGGCTGGCTGCAGCAGCAGGCGCTCGCGCTGTTCGAGCAGCGCTGCGCCTTCTACGCCGAGCGGCTGCGCGTGCGCATCCGCCGCCTGCGCCTGAGCTCGGCGCAGACCCGCTGGGGCAGCGCCAGCGCCGACGGCACGGTGCGGCTGAACTGGCGGCTGATCCACTTCACGCTGCCGACGATCGACTACGTCGTCGCGCACGAGCTCGCCCACCTGCACGAGATGAACCACAGCCCGGCCTTCTGGGAGGTGGTGCGCTCGGTGATGCCCGACTACGAGGCGCGCCGCGGCAGCCTGCGCGACGGGCAGGTGCCGGTGTACGACTGACGCGACGGACGCACCGGCCCGCCGCGTTCAGGCCGGCGCGCTCCAGCCCAGCGGGGCGGCCCAGCCGGTGTAGACCTTGGGCAGCGGCGGGGCGTAGTCGCCGTGCGCACTGGTGCGCAGGCCGAGGGCGGCCAGCCCCTCGGCGAGCTTGACCGCGGCGGCCACGCCGTCGATCACCGGCACGCCCAGGCGCTCGGTCAGCGTGGCGCACAGCGCCGCCATGCCGGCGCAGCCCAGCACGATGGCGCCGCTGCGGTCGCGCGCCAGCGCAGCGCGGGCGGCGGCCTCGATGGCGTCCACGCAGTCCGCGCCGCCGTCCTCCAGCGCCAGCACCGGGATGTCGGTGCCGTGCACGCCGCGGCAGCGCCGCTCGAAGCCGTACTTCAGGACCAGGTGCTCGGCGATCACGCAGGTGCGCGTCATCGTGGTCACCACCGAGAAGCCGGTGGCCAGGAAGCTGGCGACGTGGAAGGCCGCCTCGGCGATGCCCAGCACCGGCGCGCGCGTGGCCTCGCGCGCGGCGTCCAGGCCGGGGTCGCCGAAGCAGGCGATCACCACCGCGTCGTGCGGGGGCGCGAGGCGCACCTGCTCGGCCACGCCGGCCGCGGCGATGGCGTCGTCGTAATGCCCCTCGATCGAGCGCGGCCCGAAGCTGGGGTTCACCGCCAGCAGCTCGGTGCCCGGCGCGGCCACCTGGCGGGCGGCGGCGGCGATGCCCGCCGTCATCGCGGCGGAGGTGTTCGGGTTGATCAGCAGCAGCTTCATGGCGGGTTCCGGGGCGGGCAGGGTTGGAGGTCGGTGGACCGACTTGGTGCGGATTGCATACAAAGTGTGCATCGGAGTCCAGCCCGGTGCGCCTCCGATGGGCACTCGCGGGGGCGGTGTCCGGGGGGATCGGGGGCCTGAGGGGTCGTGTACTGTGATCCGCGTCACTCTGGAACGCAGAGCAATCGGCAGGCCCGCTGGCCGGCGGACGAGGGGGTGCATACGACCGGGCACATCGATTGCATACAAACCGCAGCATGAACGCACGCACCGACCTGGAGCTGATCGGCCTCGTCAAGGACTACGGCCAGTCGCTGGCCGTCGCCGGGATCGACCTGAAGATCGCCGCCGGCAGCTACTGCTGCCTGCTGGGGCCGTCGGGCTGCGGCAAGACCTCGACGCTGCGCATGATCGCCGGGCACGAGGAGCCCACGGCCGGCTCGATCGTGCTGGGCGGGCGCGAGATCACTGCGCTGTCGCCGGCCGAGCGCGGCACCGCGATGATGTTCCAGAGCTATGCGCTGTTCCCGCACCTGAACGTGCGCGACAACGTCGCCTTCGGCGCGCGCATGAAGGGCGTGGCCCGCGCGCAGCGCGAGGCCCGGGCGATGGAGCTGCTGCGGCTGGTGCACATGGAGGCCCTGGCCGAGCGGCTGCCGGCGGCGCTGTCCGGCGGGCAGCAGCAGCGCGTGGCGCTGGCGCGTGCGCTGATGATGCAGCCCAAGGTGCTGCTGCTCGATGAGCCGCTGTCGGCGCTGGACCCCTTCCTGCGCATCAAGATGCGCGCCGAGCTCAAGCGCTGGCACCGCGAGCTGGGCATGAGCTTCATCCACGTCACGCACTCGCAGGAGGAGGCCATGGCGCTGGCCGATCTGGTGGTGGTGATGAACCACGGCCGCATCGAGCAGGCCGGCAGCGCCCGCGAGGTCTTCGAGCGCCCGCGCACCGAGTTCGTGGCCCGCTTCATCGGGGCGCACAACGTCATCGACACACCGGCTGGCCGCATCGCGGTGCGCACCGACCGGCTCAGCCTGACTGAGACCGACGGCAGCGGTCCGCAGGCCCAGGTGGCCGCCGTCGAGTACCAGGGCGCGCAGGTGCTGGTGCACCTGGCCGCGCCGGACGCCGCCATGGACGACGCCCCGGCCTGGACCGCTGCGCTGCCCGACGCTGTGTTCCACGCCGCGCCGATCGAACCCGGCCGACGCGTCGGACTGCGCTGGCAGCCCGCCGACGCCCACGCGCTCGCCGCCTGACCTGCTTCTCCCTGTCCAGCTTCCCCGCTTTCCCGCTCGCCCCCACCTCAACCTGGAGCCCTTGCCATGTCCGCTGACCTCGACCCTCAGACCGTCACCGCCGCCCTGCCGTTGACCGACACGCCCGAGCTGAACCGCCGGGGCTTTCTGCGCAGCGCGGGCGCCGCTGGCGTGGCCGCCACCGGCATCACCGGCTTCCCGTTTGTGCACGCGGCCGAGAAGGTGACGCTGCGCTACCTGGGCACCGCGGTGAACCAGGACAAGGCCATCGCCGAGAAGTTCGAGGCCGACACCGGCATCAAGATCCAGTACATCCCGGTCACCACCGACGACGTGACCAAGCGCGCCGTCACCGCGCCGAACAGCTTCGACCTGATCGACACCGAGTACTTTTCGCTCAAGAAGATCATCCCGACCGGCAACCTGCTGGGGATGGACGTCAAGCGCATCAAGAACGCCGACAAGATCACTTCGCTGTTCACCAAGGGTGAAGTGGCCGGCAAGAAGGTGGGCGACCAGGGCACCGCGCCGAAGAAGGTGATGTACCTGCCGGGCGCCACCGCGAAGGACTTCGCCAAGGAGCCGACGCAGTTCATGACGCTGATCCCCACCGTCTACAACGCCGACACACTGGGCATCCGCCCCGACCTGATCAAGCGCCCGATCAGCTCCTGGGCCGAGCTGCTGAACCCCGAGTTCAAGGGCAAGGCGGCGATCCTGAACATCCCCTCCATCGGCATCATGGACGCGGCGATGGTCGTGGAGGCCATGGGCCTGTACAAGTACCCCGACAAGGGGAACATGACCAAGAAGGAGATCGACCTCACCATCAAGACGCTGATCGAGGCCAAGAAGGCCGGCCAGTTCCGCGCGCTGTGGAAGGACTTCAACGAGTCGGTCAACCTGATGGCCTCGGGCGAGGTGGTGATCCAGTCGATGTGGTCGCCGGCCGTGACGGCGGTGCGCACCAAGGGCATCGACTGCACCTTCCAGCCGCTGAAGGAAGGCTACCGCGCCTGGGCCGCCGGCTTCGGCGTGCCGAAGACGACCACCGGCAAGAAGCTGGACGCCTGCTACGAGTTCATCAACTGGTTCCTCGACGGCTGGGCCGGCGCGTACCTGAACCGCCAGGGCTACTACAGCGCCGTGCTGGAGACCGCCAAGGCCAAGATGGAGGCCTACGAGTGGGCCTACTGGATGGAAGGCAAGCCCGCCGCCCAGGACATCAAGAGCCCGAACGGCGACGTGCTGGCCAAGAAGGGCGCCGTGCGCGACGGCGGCAGCTACGAGGCCCGCATGGGCGGCATCGCCTGCTGGAACGCCGTGATGGACGAGAACGCCTACATGGTCCAGAAGTGGAACGAGTTCGTGGCGGCCTGACCTCATGAGCAACAGCCGAACTTCCGCCGCCTTCGCTTGGCTCCAGGCCGCGCCGCTGACGGCGGTGTTCGCGCTGTTCTTCGTGCTGCCGCTGGCGCTCGTCGTGATGGTCAGCTTCTGGCAGGCCAGCGAGTACGAGCTGCTGCCGGCCTTCACGGCGCAGAACTACCTGGACGTGTTCACCGGCTGCCCGGTGACCGCCGACGGTGACCTCTGCGTCACCGCCAAGACCTACCTGTCGACGCTGAAGTTCGGCGTCCTGACCTGGCTGATCACGGCCCTACTCGGCTTCGCGATCGCCTACTTCCTGGCCTTCCACGTCCAGGGCACGCTGATGCAGACGGTGCTGTTCATCGTCTGCACGGTGCCCTTCTGGACCAGCAACGTCATCCGCATGATCTCCTGGGTGCCGCTGCTGGGGCGCAACGGGCTGGTCAACCAGCTGCTGGTCGGCTCGGGCCTGGTGGCCGAGCCGGTGGAGTGGCTGCTGTTCTCCGACTTCTCGGTGGTGCTCGCCTTCGTGCACCTGTACACGATGTTCATGATCGTGCCGATCTTCAACTCGATGATGCGCATCGACCGCAGCCTCATCGAGGCCGCGCGCGACAACGGCGCCACCCCTTGGCAGACGGTGCTGCACGTGGTGCTGCCGCTGTGCCGCACCGGGCTGATCATCGGCTCGATCTTCGTGCTGGCGCTGGTGATGGGCGACTTCGTCACCGTCGGCGTCATGGGCGGCCAGCAGATCGCCTCGGTGGGCAAGGTCATCCAGGTGCAGACCAGCTACCTGCAGTTCCCGATGGCAGCGGCCAACGCCGTCATCCTGCTGGCGGTGGTGCTGCTGATGATCGTCGCGCTGATGCGGCTGGTGAACCTGCGCAAGGAACTCTGATGGCGCCGACTCGCAAACGGGCCCCCGGCTTCTGGCCGCTGGCGCTGCTGTTCACCGCCTTCGTGCTCTTCCTCTACGGCCCGATGCTGGCGATCTTCGTGCTCAGCTTCCAGGGGCCGGAGGGCGGGCTGACCTTCCCGATGCGCGGCGCGTCGCTGCACTGGTTCGCCAAGCTCTGGGAGGGCATCGGCGTCATCGACATCGGTGCGGCCTTCCGCCGCTCGCTGGCGCTGGGGGCGGTGGTGATGGGGCTGACCGTCGCGCTGGCGCTGCTGGCCGGCCTGGCGTACCGCAAGCGCCTGCCCGGCGGCACGGCGCTGTTCTACGTCGTGGTGGCCAGCCTGATCATGCCGTCGATCATCGTGTCGCTCGGCGTGGGCCTGATGTTCCGCCTGCTCGACACCGGCCTGAAGGCGCTGCTGGAAGCCCACGCGCCCGAGCTGCTGGAGGCCTTCACCACCACGATGGGCCTGTTCACTTCCGGGCTGGGCGCGCAGCTGACCTGGACGCTGCCCTTCGGCCTGCTGATCATGTTTGCGGTCTTCAACCGCTTCAACCCGGCCTACGAGGAGGCGGCCCGCGACCTGGGCGCCTCGCCCTGGCAGAGTTTCCGCCACGTGCTGCTGCCGCTGATCGGCCCCAGCCTGGTGGGGGTGGGCATGTTCGGCTTCACGCTGAGCTGGGACGAGATCGCCCGCAGCTCCCAGGCGATGGGCGACCTCAACACCCTGCCGCTGGAGCTGCAGGGCCTGACCACCACGGTGACCACGCCGGTGATCTACGCCCTCGGTACGGTGACGACGGTGGTGTCCTTCGCGGTGATGGGCGCCACGCTGGCCATCCTCTGGCTTTGGCAGCGTCGCCGACAATGACGTGCCCATGACCGCAGCGTCCCGCGATCCCCACCCTCCCAAGCCGCCCAGCGATCGTTCCGCGACCGGCCGCCGCCGATCGTCAGGCGCCTCGGCCGAGGCCGCCGCGCCGGTGGTCACCGCCACGCAGCGCGTCGTCGATGCGATCTACGCCGCGATCCTTGAGCTGCGGCTGACGCCAGGCACCCGGCTGCGCGAGGAAGAGCTGGCGGCGAGCTTCCAGGTCTCGCGCACCGTGATCCGCCAGGCCCTGCACCGCCTGGCGCAGGACCGCGTCATCGAGCTGCACCACAACCGCGGTGCCCAGGTGCCCCTGCCGGGGCGCGACGAGGCGGCGCACGTCTTCGACGCGCGCCGCGTGGTCGAGTGCGAGGTGGCCCGCCGCCTGGCGGGTCAGCTGAGCGAGGGCCAGTGGGCGCAGCTCGGGGGGCTGGTGCAGGAGGAGGCCGCCGCCGACGCGCGCGGCGACCGCTCGGCCGCGATCCGCAAGTCGGGCGAGTTCCACCGCGCGCTGGCCGAGATGAGCGGCAACCCGGTGTTCGTGCGCATGCTCGACGAGCTGCTGCCCACCACCTCGATCCTGATGGCGATGTACCAGCCCGCCGGCCGGCCGGTGTGCGTGGCGCACCGCCACCAGGAGCTGCTGGCGGCGCTGGCCGGGCCGCGCGCGACGGCCGCGGCCGAGATGCGCCGCCACCTGCAGGAGCTGGAGGCGGCCGTCACCGCGCCGGAGCCCCGCCCGGCGGCGCTGCGCGACGTGTTTGCCGGCTACCGGGAGTCTGAGCCGGCGGCGAGCCTCAGCCCTTCTGACTCATCGGGCAGGTGTTGACGCCCAGGATCGAGTAGGCCGGGCAGGTCTTGAGCAGGCCGGTGCCGAGCAGCACCACCCCGATCCAGCCCCACACGCCGATCGTGCCCATCAGGGTCAGGACGATCAGCAGGGCACCGATGGCGATGCGGGCGATGCGGTCGATCCCGCCGACGTTGGTCTTCATGGCTACTCCTGGCACCGGCACCGCGCCGGTTGGACCGCAGTGTGCGGCGGCGCCTCGTCACGATCTGTGACTTCAGTCACACAGCGACACCCGCCGCCCCTCCGTCACGGCTCCTCAGTCGCCGCCGGCCAGCCGCCGCAGCGCGGCCGGGTCGAGCAGGTCCACGCGCTCACGGCCCAGCGCGACCCAGCCTGAGCGCTCGAAGCGGCGCAGCAGCCGCGTCACCATTTCCCGCACCGTGCCCAGCTCGTCGGCCAGCTGCTGGTGGGTGGTGTGCAGCGTGCCGCCGTGGCCCAGCAGCGCGGCGGCCAGGCGCTGGTCCAGGCGCTGGAAGGCCACCGCCTCGGCCAGCGCGATCAGGTCGGCCAGCCGCGAGGCGAAGATGCCGAAGACGAAGCGGCGGAAGGGCTCGTGGTCGCACCAGCGCATGAACAGCGCGGGGGGCAGCAGCAGCAGCTGGGTGGGCTGCACCGTGGCCCCGTGCGCGGCCAGCGTGGTCTGGCCGAACAGGCAGGAGGCCGAGACGATGCAGACCTCGCCGGCCTGCACGCGGTAGAGCTCCAGCGCCCGGCCCTGAGGCGCCCCGCGCGCGACGCGCACCTCGCCCGACAGCACGAAGGGGAAGCCGCGGCAGGGCGAGCCCTCGTCGAAGAGCACCGCGCCGGGCGGCACCTGCAGCGCCGGACCGAGCGCGGCCAGGTCCTCGCGCCAGCCGGGCGGTGGCGATTCGCTCAGCACCGGGTAGAGCGTGGCGAGCTCGGTGGCCAGGTCGGCCGCGCGGGAGGCCGTGGCCTGGGGATCGGTGCGGTCTGCGGACATGGCGAAAGCATACGCGGGCGCAGGCGGTTTGGCGGACCGTGCCGGCCCGGGGGCACCTGCCTAGAATCGAGTTCCGCTGGATCCAATCCCGGCCGCCATCCCATCCTCTTGTCTCTTCCTCCACCGAACCGGAGCCTGCCGCATGAACGCCCCCCACCCCATCAGCTGGCAGCCTGAACTGTCCCTGCGCCCGCTGCCGGAGGCCATGCTGGCGGCGCTGCGCACGCGCTTCGGTGAGCGCTGCAGCACCGCGCGCGCGGTCTGCGACCAGCACGGCCGCGACGAGTCGCCCTATGACGTGACGCCGCCGGACGCGGTGATCTTCTGCGAGAGCACGGCCGACGTGGCCGATGCGGTCAAGCTGGCCGACCAGTACGCGGTGCCGGTGATCCCCTTCGGCGTCGGCTCGTCGCTCGAAGGCCACCTGCTGGCGGTGCAGGGCGGCATCTGCCTGGATGTGTCGCGCATGAACCGGGTGCTCAGCGTCAACGCCGAGGACCTGACCGTCACCGTGCAGCCGGGCGTCACCCGCGAGCAGGTCAACGCCGAGATCCGCGACCAGGGACTGTTCTTCCCAATCGACCCGGGCGCCAACGCCTCGATCGGCGGCATGTGCGGCACGCGCGCCAGCGGCACCAACGCGGTGCGCTACGGCACCATGCGGGAGAACGTGCTCGCCCTGGAAGTGGTCACCGCCAGCGGCGAGGTGATCCGCACCGGCACGCGGGCCAAGAAGTCCTCGGCCGGCTACGACCTCACGCGCCTGTTCGTCGGCAGCGAGGGCACGCTGGGCGTGATGACCGAGATCACGCTGAAGCTCTACCCGCTGCCCGAGGCGGTGTCGGCGGCGATCTGCCACTTCCCCAGCGAGGGCGCCGCGGTGCAGACGACGATCGCGCTGATCCAGCTGGGCGTGCCCATTGCCCGCTGCGAGCTGCTGGACGCCAACGCCGTCACCGGTGTGAACCTGCAGAGCAAGCTGGGCCTGCGCGAGACGCCGATGCTGCTGATGGAGTTCCACGGCAGCCCGGCCAGCGTGCAGGAGCAGGCCGAGACGGTGCAGGAGATCGCTCGGGACCTGGGCGGCGAGGACTTCCAGTGGGCGACCACGCCCGAGGAGCGCTCCCGCCTGTGGGCGGCGCGGCACAAGGCCTACTTCTCGGCGATGCACCTGAACCCGGGCTGCCGCACGATCACCACCGACACCTGCGTGCCGATCTCTCAGCTCGCGGACTGCGTGATCAGCGCCAAGCAGGAGGCCACCGACGCGGGGCTGCCGCACTACATCGTCGGGCATGTGGGCGACGGCAACTTCCACATCGCCTACCTGATCGACCCGTCCAGCGTCGAGCAGCACGAGCGCGCCGAGGAATTGAACCGCCGCGTGGTGCAGCGCGCCATCGCCTGCGGTGGCACCTGCACCGGCGAGCACGGCGTGGGCCTGCACAAGATGGGCTTCCTGCTGGAGGAGGCCGGCGAGGGCGCGGTGGCGATGATGCGCAGCATCAAGCGCGCCCTGGACCCGAAGAACATCCTGAACCCCGGGAAGATCTTCGCCCTCTGAACAGGGTTTTCTCCAGCAGCCGCCGCGGATCCGGCTTTGCCGGTCCGCTGGAGGCGCCCCCCTTGAGGGGGGAGCGGCGTCAGCCGCTACGGGGGGTGGGTCAATGACTCGGTGCCGGCACCGTCCAGCGCTTGGTGACGTCGCCCTTGCCGTTGGCGCTCTCCAGGTGCACGGCGAAGCCCCAGAGCCGGGCGGCGTGCTTGAGCACCTGCTGGGCGGAGTCGTCCAGCGGGCGGTCGTTGTGCTGGAAGTGGCGCAGCGTCAGTGAGCGGTCGCCGCGCAGGTTGACGTTCCAGACCTGGATGTTGGGCTCGCGGCTGCCCAGGTCGTACTGGTGCGACAGCGCCTCGCGCACGCGGCGGTAGCCGGATTCGTCGTGGATCGCGGCCACCTCGATCTCGCTCTTCTTGTCGTCGTCGACGATGGCGAATAGGCGCAGATCGCGCATCAGCTTCGGGCTCAGGTACTGGCCGATGAAGCTCTCGTCCTTGTAGTTGCGCATCGCGTGGTCAAGCGCGGGCAGCCAGGGTGAGCCGGCCAGGTCGGGGAACCATTGGCGGTCCTCCTCGGTCGGGCGGCGGCAGATGCGCTCGATGTCGCTGTACATCGCGAAGCCCAGCGCGTAGGGGTTCAGGCCGCTGTAGCCGCGGTCGCCCACCTTGGGCTGGTACACCACGTTGGTGTGGGACTTCAGCCACTCGATCATGACGCCGTCAGTCAAATAGCCGTCGTCGTACATCGTGTTGAGGATGCGGTGGTGCCAGAAGGTGGCCCAGCCCTCGTTCATCACCTGGCTCTGGCGCTGCGGGTAAAAGTACTGGGCGATCTTGCGCACGATGCGCACGATCTCGCGCTGCCAGGGCTCCAGCAGGGGGGCATTCTTCTCGACGAAGTAGAGCAGGTTCTCCTGCGGCTCCTCGGGAAAGCGCCGGGCTTCCTGCTGCTCCTCGGCCTTCTCCGCACGGCGCGGCAGGGTGCGCCAGAGGTCGTTGACCTGCTGCTGGGCGTAGGTCTCGCGCTCCTTCTGGTCGGCCAGTTCCTGCGCCAGGGTCTTTTTGCTCGGGCGGCGGTAGCGGTCGACGCCCTGGTTCATCAGAGCGTGGCAGCTGTCGAGGAAGAGCTCCACCGTTTCCAGCCCGTGCTTTTCCTCGCACTTGGCGACGTAGTCCTTGGCGTAGACGAGGTAGTCGATGATGGACGAGGCGTCCGTCCACATCCGGAACAGGTAGTTGCCCTTGAAGAAGCTGTTGTGGCCGTAGGCGGCGTGGGCGATGACGAGCGCCTGCATCGCCATCGTGTTTTCCTCCATCAGGTAGCTGATGCAGGGGTTGGAGTTGATGACGATCTCGTAGGCCAACCCCATCGCACCGCGCTTGTAGTTCTTCTCCGTGGAGATGAACTCCTTGCCGTAGCTCCAGTGGCGGTAGTTCACCGGCATGCCCACGCTGGCGTAGGCGTCCATCATCTGCTCGGCGGTGATGATCTCGAGCTGGTTGGGGTAAGTGTCCAGGCCAAAGCGGGTGGCGGTGTCGCGGATCACCGTGTGGTACCGCTCGACGAGCTCGAAGTTCCAGTCGCTCGGCCCGGGCAGGTGCTCCGACGGCCGCTCGGGCAGCGGCTGCGGGCCGTCGACCAGGTCCTTCATCAGTGGCTTGATCGTCATGCGGGGGCCCCTTCCTTCTTGAACAGGTCTCGGAAGATCGGGTAGATCTGATCGGCGGCGGTGGCCTTGCGCATCGCGAAGTGCGGGCCGGCCGTCTCGGCCAGACGGCAGTACTCTTCCCAGAGGTTCTGCTCGGGCTCGGCCACCTGCACATAGGCGAAGTAGCGGCACAGCGGCAGGATCTTCTGCTCCAGCAGTTCGCGGCAGCGGCCCGAGTCGTGGTGCCAGTTGTCGCCGTCGCTGGCCTGGGCACCGTAGATGTTCCACTGGTCGCTGGGGTAGCGTGCGCGGATGATCTCCTCCATCAGCACCAGCGCCGAGGAGACGACGGTGCCGCCGGTCTCGGTGGCGTGGAAGAAGTCGTGCTCGTTGACCTCCTGCGCCTGGGTGTGGTGGCGGATGAAGACGATGTCGATCTTCTCGTAGTGCTTGGTCAGGAACAGGTACAGCAGGATGAAGAAGCGCTTGGACAGCTCCTTGCGCGATTCGTCCATCGAGCCGGACACGTCCATCACGCAGAACATCACCGCCTTGCTGGTCGGCACCGGCACCTTCACCCGGCTGCGAAAGCGCAGGTCGATCGGGTCCAGAAAGGGGATGGCCGAGATGCGTCCGCGCAGCAGTTCGATGCGCGACAGCAGGTCGGCGATGGCCGCGTCGCGGTCCGTGCCGGCCGGCTCGGCCTGGCGGGCCTCGAGTTCTTCTTCCAGCGCGTGCAAGGCGCGGCGCTTGTCCATGCCCAGGGCGATGCGCCGCCCGAGGGCCCCGCGCATCGAGCGCACGACGTGCAGGTTGTTGGGCGTGCCGTCGTTGGTGAAGCCGGCGCGGTGGCTCTTCCACTCCGGCGTTTCGGCCAGCTGGGTGCGGATCAGGTGCGGCAGGGCCAGGTCCTCGAAGAAGACCTGCATGAACTCTTCCTTGCTCAGCGAGAAGACGAAGTCGTCCTCCCCCTCGCCGGAGTCGCTGGCCTGGCCGCTGCCGGAGCCGCCTCCGCCTTGGCCACCCTTGGGCCGTGCGATCTTGTCGCCGGCGATGTACTCCTGGTTGCCGGGGTGCACCATTTCGCGCTGGCCGCCCGAGCCGTGGTGGAACACGGGCTCGCTGACGTCCTTCTTCGGGATGTGCACGTCCTCGCCGCGCTCCAGATCCCGGATGCCACGGCCATCGATCGCCCGGCGCACCGCGTCCTTGATCTGCCCCTTGTAGCGGCGCAGGAAGCGTTCGCGGTTGCCGATCGACTTGTTTTTGCCGGCCAGCCGGCGGTCGATGATCTGCTGCATAGGGCCTCGGTCAGTCCTTTGCGTGCCGGAGCGGGCTGCGGCCCAGCCCGGCACGGTGTCGCTCGGCGATCAGGAGGATTTGCGCACCCGCAGGTACCACTCGCACAGCAGCCGGACCTGCTTGGACGTGTAGCCCTTGTCGACCATGCGCTGGACGAAGTTCTCGTGCTTCTTCGCCTCGTCGGCGCTGGCCTTGGCGTTGAAGCTGATCACCGGCAGCAGCTCCTCGGTGTTGGAGAACATCTTCTTCTCGATCACCGTGCGCAGCTTTTCGTAGCTGGTCCACACCGGGTTCTTGCCCTGGTTGTTGGCGCGCGCGCGCAGCACGAAGTTGACGATCTCGTTGCGGAAGTCCTTCGGGTTGGCGATGCCCGCGGGCTTCTCGATCTTCTCCAGCTCGGCGTTGAGTGCCCCGCGGTCGAAGACCTCGCCGGTGTCGGTGTCGCGGTATTCCTGGTCCTGGATCCAGTAGTCGGCGTAGGTGACGTAGCGGTCGAAGATGTTCTGGCCGTACTCGGAGTAGCTCTCCAGGTAGGCGGTCTGGATCTCCTTGCCGATGAACTCGGCGTAGCGCGGCGCCAGCAGCTCCTTGATGAAGGCGACGTACTTCGACTCCGTCTCGGCGGGGAACTGCTCGCGCTCGATCTGCTGCTCGAGCACGTACATCAGGTGCACCGGGTTGGCCGCCACTTCCTGGCTGTCGAAGTTGAAGACCTTGGACAGGATCTTGTACGCGAAGCGCGTCGAGATGCCGTTCATGCCCTCGTCGACGCCCGCGTAGTCTCGGTACTCCTGGTAGCTCTTGGCGCGTGGGTCGGTGTCCTTCAGGTTCTCGCCGTCGTAGACCATCATCTTGCTGAAGAGGCTGGAGTTCTCCGGCTCCTTCAGGCGCGTCAGGATGGCGAACTGGCTCATCATCTTCAGCGTCCCCGGGGCGCACTTGGCCTCGGCCAGCGAGGAGCTGCGGATCAGCTTCTCGTAGATCTTGACCTCTTCGGACACGCGCAGGCAGTACGGCACCTTGACGATGTAGATGCGGTCGAGGAAGGCCTCGTTGTTCTTGTTGTTGCGGAAGGACTTCCACTCGCTTTCGTTGCTGTGCGCCAGCACGATGCCGTCGAAGGGGATCGCGCCGAAGCCTTCGGTGCCCTTGAAGTTGGCTTCCTGCGTGGCCGTCAGCAGCGGGTGCAGCACCTTGATGGGCGCCTTGAACATCTCGACGAATTCGAGCAGGCCCTGGTTGGCCAGGCACAGACCGCCGCTGTAGCTGTAGGCGTCCGGGTCATCCTGCGCGAAGGTCTCGAGCTTGCGGATGTCGACCTTGCCGACCAGGCTGGAGATGTCCTGGTTGTTCTCGTCGCCCGGCTCGGTCTTGGCCACCCCCACCTGCTTGAGGATGCTCGGGTAGCGCTTGACCACCTTGAAGCGGCGGATGTCGCCGCCGTACTCCTCGAGCCGCTTGACCGCCCAGGGGCTCATGATGCGGTTGAGGTAGCGGCGCGGGATGCCGAATTCCTTTTCCAGCACCGGACCGTCTTCCACCGGGTCGAACAGGCCCAGCGGTGATTCGTTCACCGGCGAGCCCTTGATGGCGTAGAAGGGCACCTCCTGCATCAGCTGCTTCAGGCGCTCTGCGATCGAGCTCTTGCCGCCACCCACCGGACCCAGGAGGTAGAGGATCTGCTTCTTTTCCTCCAGTCCCTGCGCGGCATGGCGGAAGTACGACACCACCTGCTCGATGGCGTCCTCCATGCCGTAGAACTCGGCGAAGGCCGGGTAGATCTTGATGACCTTGTTGGCAAAGATGCGCGACAGCCGCGGGTCGTTGCGGGTGTCCACCATTTGCGGCTCACCGATGGCCTTGAGCATGCGCTCCGGTGCGGTGGCGAACGCCAGCGGATTGCGCTTGCACTCGGTGAGGTACTCCTCCAGCGTGAGTTCCTCTTCTCGTGTGCGCTCGTAGCGGGCGGCGAAGTTGCTGATCACGTCCATGCAGGGCCTCCTGGGTCAGGGGGTGACGGGCGGGATCGGCGCCGCGCCACCAGGGAAGATCTGGTGGAGTCCCACGCCACTGGACGGTGGCAGAGGCTCCATCAGAGCTTTCCGTCGCTCTGCAAACGTATCGGTTATGACTCCATGCCTCCAGCTTCGTTCAACCTGAGGGCCGAGGTCCATAGAAGAAGCCCGACGTGATACCGCTTTTTCAATTGCTACGGTGTCGATGCGGATTTCGTCACTGGAGCGCCACATTCGAGGCGCTTCGGCTCGCATGAGAGCGGAGACTGAATCGTTGCGAAAGACTTAGCAAACCTCAGGCCAGCTGTGCCGTCTCCGCCGAAGTCCGCCTGCACAGCGTAGGGCCGAGCGAAGGCCCTGCCGATACCGCGATTGCGGTGGCAGGCGCAGGATGGATCGGGGGCGGAACCCCCGCGGATCAGGCCTCTTTCAGGCCCAGTTTGTCGAGCAGGCCATTGAGCTCGTCGAGCGAGCCAAACGCGATCGCCACCTCGCCGGCGGGGCCGGCGCGGCCCTGTTTCTTCACGCGAATCTCGACCTTGGCGGTGAGCCAGTCGGCGAGTTGCTCCTCGATGCGGGCGATGTCGCGCGGGTGTTCGCCCTTCATGCGCAGCAGCGGTGTCTGGCGAGGGCTGTCGCCGCGCTGTACCAGCTTTTCGGCGTCGCGCACCGAGAGCTTTTTCGCCACGATCTGATTCGCGCAGGTGATCTGGTGCGCCTTGTCCAGTGGCACCAGCGCCCGGGCGTGGCCCATGTCGAGGTCGCCGGCCATGAGCATTTGCTGCACCGGTTCGGCCAGCGAGATCAGGCGCAGCAGGTTGGTGGTGGCGCTGCGGCTGCGGCCGATGGCCTGGGCGGCTTCCTCGTGCGTCAGGCCGAACTCGCTGATCAGTCGCTGCACGCCCTGCGCCTCTTCGAGCGGGTTGAGGTCCTCGCGCTGGATGTTCTCGATCAGCGCCATCGCGGCCGCCGCCTGATCGGGCACGTCGCGCACCAGAACGGGGACTTCATCCAGGCCGGCGAGCTTCGCTGCACGTGAGCGGCGCTCACCAGCGATGATTTCGTACATCGGCAGCCCGTCGCGCGGCGGCAGCGGGCGCACCAGGATGGGTTGCATCACGCCCTGATTCTTGATGCTCTCGGCCAGTTCGAACAGCGAGCCCTCGTCCATGCGCGTGCGCGGCTGGTAGCGCCCGGGCTGCAGCTGGGCGAGCTTGAGCGCACCGGGGTGACCGGCGGGGCCGTTGGCGGCGTCGCCGGCCCCTACCTGAGGGCCGAGCAGGGCCTCCAGACCGCGTCCGAGACCTTTGGGCTTCTTGGTGACCATGCCGGGATTGTCGGCGATCCGCCGGGCCTTCAACCTCGGCGGCTCACCTGCGCGACGAGCCTCTCAAGCAGCGCCAGGCCTTCAGGCCAATCGCCCAGGCCCGAGGCGGCGTTGAGGTGGCCCCGCGCACCGGCTTCCACCACCTCAGCCCCCCAGTCGGCGCACAAGCCCCGCGCGCGTCCGGGGTCGCAATACGGGTCGTCGCTGGAGATCACCGCCAGGGCCGGGAAGGGCAAGCGGCTGCGCCGCATCGGCCGCCAGTTGTGCAGCTGAGGGGGCATGTCGGGCCGCTCGGTGTCGGGCGGAGCCACCAGCAGCGCGCCTGCCACGCGCGTGCTGTGGGCGCTGTGCTCGGCCCAGGCCGCCACGAGCTGGCAGCCCAGGCTGTGGGCGATCAGCAGCACCGGCCGCGGATCCGGTGCGAGCAGCGCCTCATCCAGCCGGGCCATCCAATCACCGCGGCGCGGCCACTGCCAGTCGGCCTGTTCGAGCTTCTCGTGCCCGGGCCGCTGCCACCAATGGGCTTGCCAGTGGGCCGCGTCTGAGTCCAACCAACCCGGCAGGTGCAGGCAGCGCAGGCCGGTCGGGGCTGAAGCGGGGGAGTGGGCGGCTGAGCCGCCGCAGTTGCCTTGGTTCATGCCGTATTCTTGCGCTCCCATCGGAAGGCACATTCACACAAGGATCCCGCCATGAAGCACGCCGTGTTCGTCGACGGTCAGGAAGGCACCACCGGCCTGCGCATCCACGAATACCTCGCCGCGCGCGACGACATCGAGGTGCTGCGCATCGACCCGGAGCGCCGCAAGGACCCGGCCGAGCGCGCCCGACTGCTCAACGCCGCCGACGTCGCCTTTCTCTGCCTGCCCGATGCGGCGGCCAAGGAAGCCGCGGCGCTGGTGACCAACCCGCGCACCTGCCTCATCGACGCAAGCACCGCGCACCGAACCGCGCCGGGCTGGGCCTTCGGCCTGCCCGAGCTGGTCGCAGGCCAGCGCGAGCGCTTGCGCACGGCCAAGCGCATCGCCAACCCGGGTTGCCACGCCAGCGCCTTCATTCTGCTGCTGCGCCCGCTCGTCGATGCCGGGCTGGTGCCGGCTGACCTGGCGGTGAGCGCGACCTCGATCACCGGCTACTCCGGCGGCGGCAAGAAGATGATCGAGCAGTACGAGGTCGGTGGCGATGCGAAGCTGCTGTCGCCGCGCCCCTATGCGCTGGGCCTGTCGCACAAGCACATTCCTGAGATGATGGCCCACACCGGTCTGACGACCAAGCCGGTGTTCCTGCCCATCGTCGCGGGCTTCTACAAGGGCCTGACGGTCAGTGTGCCGCTCAACCTGGCGCAGCTGCGCGCGGGCTGCTCGGCGGCCGACCTGCGTGTGGCCTACGAGCGTCACTACGAGGGCGAGCGCTTCGTGCGCGTCATGCCGCTGAACGATGGGCCGACGCTGGACGATGGCTTCTTCGACGTGCAGGCCTGCAACGACAGCAACCGCGTCGACCTCTTCGTCTTCGCCCAAGGCGATCAAGCGCTGCTGATGGCCCGGCTCGACAACCTCGGCAAGGGCGCCAGTGGTGCGGCCGTGCAGTGCATGAACGTGCATCTGGGCTGCGACGAAACCCTCGGGCTCTGAGTCCTGAACTCGAATGGGCTCGCTGCATTGCGAGCTTGAAAATAAAAACGCCCGGCATTGCCGGGCGTTTTTGTTCGCGGTGCGCGAGTTTTCAGCTCAGGACAGGTGCGCGCTGATCAACTTGGTCATTTCAAACATCGACACCTGATCCTTCTGGAAGATCACTTTCAGCTTGGCGTCGGCATTGATCATGCGCTTGTTGGCTGCGTCCTGCAGATTGTGCTTCTTGATGTACTCCCAGACCTTCTTGGTCACTTCGGTACGCGGCGCAGGGGTCTTGCCGATCACCGAGGCCAAGGCGGCCGATGGGGTCATCGCCTTCATGAAGGCAGCGTTCGGTGCCCGCTTGGCGGGGGCTTCGGCGGCGACCGCCGGAGTTTTCTCCGCGGCGGCATTTTTTGCGGGCGCCTGTTTGGCGGCGGTTTTCTTTGCGGTTGCCATGACGACTCTCTCCATCAAGATCGGGCGACGCGCCATGCTTGCGCATCGCAGCGCCGGCGTGGCCGTGTTTCGGACACTGTGACAGCGGATGGTACTGCCTGCCCTGGGCATTGAAAAGGCGGATTGCGCCGTCACGGCCCCGTTGTCGCCGTGGTTTTCCCGGTGGCGGGAGCTGGGTCTGCGAAAACGGTGGCCGGGGAGGCCCCGCTGCGCGCGTGTGACGGAAGTCCGGAAGGGCTGTGTTAACTTCCTCGTCGATCCGCCGCAAACGGCCCTGCGCCTCATCCGTTCTCCATGCCCGCTCAGCGTCTCCTCCGTTGGAAGCCGGATGCCCGTTGGTCCGCACTGACCGGTGCCGTGCTGGCCTGCCTGGTGTTGTGGTGCTGTGGGCTGCTCGACGGTCTGCAGCGCTGGACCTACGACCATGCATTGGCCGCTGCGGGGCGCCCGGGATCGGCGGACGTGGTGATCGTCGCCATCGACGCACACAGCCAGGCTCAGCGGGGGGCTTGGCCCTGGTCGCGTGACTTGCACAGTCGGTTGGTCGACCGCCTGCACGCCGCTGGTGCCAAGGTCGTGGTGTACGCCGAACCCTTCGTTGAGCCCGAGAGTCAGCGGGCGCTGTTCGAGTGGCAGCGCATTGCCACGACGGTGGCGGCCGATCCGGCGTTGGCGCACCACCCGGAGCTGCCGGTGCTGCTGTCACTCAGCCGAGAGCAGCTCGACGCCGACGGTCAGTTCGCTCGCAGCTTGGCCAGCCAAGGCCACAGTCTGCTGGCGCTGGCGCCCTGGAGCGGTGAAGAGGTGGCCAACGCAGCCGGTTTGGGCGGGCGGGTCACCGCGTTGCTCGAGGCGGAGCCGCCGGGTGCCGGTGCCGCTGCGGCCGATGCCTTGCCGCATCCGCCTTGGCCGCTGCGGCGGCTGGCGCAGGCGGCCCGCGCCGTCGGGCACCTCGAACTGACCGAGGACACCGACGGTGTGCTTCGCCGCCATGCGCTGCGGCGCGAGGTGCAGGGCCAGAGCGTCGCGTCGCTGGCCTGGCTGGCGGCGCTGTTGCAAAAAGGCCTGCCGGTGACCACTCCGGCGCAGACGGACACGCGCGCGACAAGTCTGTCGACGCTTTCGGTGCCTTGGGCCACCGACGGCCGGGTGGCGCCGATCTTCGCGTCGCCCGACCTTTTCCGGCAGCCCGCCTTCGTGCGCCTGGGGGCCGACGCGGTGATCGACGGGCGCTTCAATGGCCGTGCGGTGGCGGGCAAGCTGGTGCTGATTGGCCGCATCGACCCGGCGGTGCGGCTGGCCGGCGTGACCTTGCCCGATGGTGAAAACGCTGCACCGGTGGAGGTGCTGGCGCACCTGTCGTCCGCGTTGCTGACGGGCCAGCTGGTGGCCCAGCCGCTGTGGGCGCGCAATCTTCATTGGCTGGTGGCGCTGGCGGTGCTGGGCTACCTCTTCGTGCTGGCGCCGCGTCTGACGGCGGGGTCGGGTCTGCTGATCAGTGGGCTGGGGGCGCTGTGTTTGCTGCTGGCCGCGCAGCTGGGCCTGAGCGCGCAGCACGTTTGGGCGCCGATGGTGCTGCCCGCCGCACTGCTGCTGCTTGGGCATTTGGCGGTGCTGGCCGGGCGCCGTCGCGGCCAGACCGTGATCCGGCCTCGACGCAAATCGGCACCGTCTGCGGGGGATGCGGCGGCGTCAGCGCCCGGCGTTTTCAACGCAGGGCCGCAGCCCGTGGATCCGCCCACCCTGACCCCCATTCCCGTGCTCCCAGTGGCTGCGGTGGCGGCGGGGCCGATTTCGCGGCCCGGTGCCCTGACGGGCGCCGCGCAGGGCCTCGCCGCCCCCTCAGGCGGGGGGGGCAGCTCTCATTCGCTGAGTTCGATGCAGCACTCGTTGCCAGCTCCGAGTGCATCCGTCGCTGATTTGCAACGATCTCGTCCTGTGACGTTGTCGAAAGGCGACACCGCCGCGATCGATGCGACCGAATCGGCCGGCAGGGCGCACAGCCCGCGAGCCGTGGATCTGTCGTTGGCTGCGACGCAACCGCTGTACGAGCGGGCGCGCCCGAGTGCTTCGTCCGACTCGGTCTCGGCGGCCAGTTCAACGCGTCGGCTTGGGCGCTACGAGATTGAGCGCGAGCTGGGGCGCGGCACGATGGGCCGGGTCTACTTGGCCCGAGACGTCGGCTCCGGGCGCGAAGTGGCCCTCAAGACGATGGCTCTGACGAGCGAGTTTGAGGGTTTCGCCCTGCACGATGCGAAGCTGCGCTTCCAGCGCGAGGCGCTGGCTGCCTGTCGGCTGGAGCACCCCGACATCGTGCGCGTCCTCGACTCCGGCGAAGAGCGCGGGCTGGTCTACATCGCCATGGAGCGGCTGTACGGGCATGATCTGACCCAGCACATCCGCCCAGGCGGTCTGCTGTCGATGCGCTCGGTGGTCGTGGTGGGCCTGCGCGTGGCCACAGCGCTCGCCTACGCGCACCGCCAGGGGGTGGTGCACCGAGACATCAAGCCGGCCAACGTGATGATCGATCCAGCGCGTGCGCAGGTGAAGTTGACCGACTTCGGCATCGCCCGCCTGACTGACTCCGCACGAACGCGAACCGGGCTGGTGTTGGGTTCGCCGTCGTACATGTCGCCCGAGCAGTTGATCGGCCGCCCCGCCGACGGTCGCAGCGATCTCTACTCACTCGGCGTGGTGCTGTTCCAAATGCTCACCGGGCAGCTGCCGATGCAGGCTCACACGCTGGCCGACCTGATTCAGGCGGTCACACGCGAGCCGGCACCCGATCTGCGGCGCTTGCGCCCCGAAGCCCCGCCGGCCCTGGCCGACATCCTTGGCATCTTGCTGCAAAAGCGGCCCGAACTGCGCTATGCCGACGGCGACCAGCTCGCCGCCGACCTGCGCCTGGTCGGTGCGCTGCTGACGCGTGAGCGCCGCAGCGCAGCCCCGTCTGGCACGAACTACGGCCCGCAGTTGGGGGCTTCGGTGTAGCCTTCGGCGCACGAATGCGCGCCGGGAGTGGCGGTTCGTGTTGTCACCCTGTCGCATGTCTGCCCACCCGGGGCACAATCCGCCCTCTGATCCATGGACCGCGCCCGTGCCCCGCTGATGAACTTCGAGTTCTATGCCGCGACCGACCGCGGCCGTGCCCGCTCGAACAACGAGGATTCCGTTGCTCTCGACGAAGCTGTCGCGCTGACGGTGCTTGCCGACGGCATGGGCGGCTACAACGCGGGCGAAGTCGCCAGCGGCATGGCCACTGCCTTCGTTTGCTCTGAGCTGGGGCGCTGGCTGGCCGATGCCTCACCGGAGGTGAGCGATCACGATGTGCGCCGGGCCATGGACATCTGCGTGGACAACGCCAACCGCGCCATCTTCAACGCCGCCAACTCCAACCCGCAGTACGGCGGGATGGGCACCACGCTGGTGGTGGCGGCGTTCCGTGGCAATCGGGTGCTGATCGGCCACATCGGGGACTCGCGCGCCTACCGCTGGCGTGATGGCCACCTGGTGCAGATCACCCGTGACCATTCCTTGCTGCAAGAGCAGATCGACGCCGGCCTGATTTCACCCGAGCAGGCGGCGCTGAGTCACAACAAGAACCTCGTCACCCGAGCGGTGGGGGTCGAGGACGTGGTGCTGCTGGAAACGCACATGCACGCCATCCTGCCCGATGACTGGTTCCTGCTGTGCTCGGACGGCCTGTCCGACATGCTTGACGACGAGGCGTTGGAGGGGGTGCTGCGCCAGCACAGCAACGTGGTCGACGCGGCTCACGCGCTGATCGATGCGGCCAATGAGGCCGGTGGACGGGATAATATTGCCGTTATTCTGGTTGCCGCGTTCGGTGCATCCGCTTCCGCTCGCTCCTGGTGGCCCTTCCGTCGCTGAACCCTCGTCCGTCGACAGCACCACGACCATAGTCACTGAGGTCTCGCATGCCCAAGCTCGTTGTTTCGCTCGACGGTGTTGTCATCAAGGAAGTCCAGCTCACCAAGGACAAGACAACCCTCGGGCGCCGGCCCTACAACGACATCGTGATCGACAACCTGGCCGTCAGCGGCGAGCACGCGGTGCTCCAGATGGTGGGTCAGGATGTCTACATCGAAGACCAGAACAGCACCAACGGCACCTACATCAACGGCCGGGCGGTGAAGAAGCAGTTGCTCCACCACAACGACACGGTGGAGATCGGTAAATACAAGATCAAGTACCTGGTCGAGGACAACGCCGACTACGAGAAGACCATGGTGCTCAAGCCGGGTCAAGGCGCTGGTGGTTCACCCACGCGTCCGCTGCCGCCGACGATGCCGGGCAGTTTGCCTCCCTCTGGCTTCGGCTCACTGCCGGGCGGTGCGGTCCTGCAGGCCTCCATTAAGGTGCTGTCCGGTGCGGCGGCCGGGCGGGAGGTCGTTTTGACCAAGGTCGTCACCACCGTGGGCAAGCCGGGCGTGCAGGTCGCATCGATCACCAAGCGCCCGGGGGGCTACGTCTTCGCTCACGTCGAGGGCGCCAATCGACCGACGGTGAATGGGCAGCCGGTGGTGGGGGATCCTGTCCATCTGAAGGATGGCGACGTCATCGAGCTGGCTGGGACTCAGATGCAATTTGTGCAGCCATAAGCACCTGACCGCGACCAGGATGCGTCGATGGGTGCCCAATAGCCCTACCAGTATCTCGGGTGAATTGGCAAAAATGATAAAGTAACTGCCTCGAGGCACGTGAGCTCCTTCACGCGGCTGGCAGTCATTTTCAGATCGATGTTGCGCTCAGTGAGGAAGTACGCGCCTGCAAGCTTGCCCCGCTGGGGTGACCTTGGCAGGATGGTTGGCCCACGCAGCGGCACTTGCAGACGTTTGATGCGTCTGTCCGTAAGTTGCCTGGCGTTGACGTGGACAGGTGGCATGTTGACCGCCTGCGCCGCGAAATGCGCCGATAGCGTGTCTGACCTGGAAACCTGATGGACTTGCGCGTGCTCGGCTGCTCTGGCTCGATTGCCAGAGATTGCAGAACCACCTCCTTTCTAATCGATGGGCGGGTGCTGATCGACGCTGGTACCGGCGTTGGTGATTTGAGCTTGGACGAGCTGATGCGTATCGAGCATGTCCTGCTCTCGCATTCACATCTCGACCATGTGTTGGGCATCCCATTGATGGCCGACAGCATCATGCAGCGACGCTTGGCCGAACCGGTCTTCCGCCCGCTGCGGGTGCATGCGCTGCCGGCCACGCTCGAGGCGCTGCGGCGTCACCTGTTCAACAACGTCATCTGGCCGGATTTCACCCGCCTGCCAACGCCTGAGCGCGCCATCGTCGAGTTGCTGCCTCTGGAAATCGGTCAGTGTGTGGACTTGGCTGGACTGCACCTGGAGGTGCTCCCGGCTTCGCACACGGTGCCGGCCTGTGGTTACGCGGTGGACACGCCGTCAGGCTGGTGGGTCTATACCGGAGACACCGGCCCCAACCCGGCGCTGTGGCAGCGACTGCGTGGGCGCCGTATTGCACAGCTGGTCATCGAGACGGCCTTCAGCGACGACGAGCGTACGCTGGCCGAAGTCAGCCGGCACCTTTGCCCGAGCATGCTGGTGCGCGAGCTGGCTCAGCTTGATGCCGACACCAGCACCGCGATCACGCACATCAAACCCGGTGAGATGGCGGCAGTGACTGGACAGATCGCCGCCTTGGGCATGGACCTGCCGGTGTTTGCGCTCACTGGCGGCGACAGCTTTCGCTTCTGATGGGCACCGCCGTTGGGTGTTCAGTGACCAGGTAGGGTCACAGCATCAGCGCATCGCGACCTGTGCGCAGGATCAGTGCCGCCACCACCACGATGAAAACGCCTCGCACGAAGCCGGTGCCTCGGCGCAGCGCGAGGTGGGTGCCGATCCGGCTGCCGAAGACGTTGGCCACCGCCATGGTCGCTGCCACCTCCCACCAGACGTGACCCGTGGCGGCGAACAGTGCCAGCGCCGAGAGGTTGGTGGCGGTGTTCAGCAGCTTGGCCGACGCCGAGGCATGCAGGAAGTCGTAGCCCAGCCAGCGCACGAAGAGGAAGACGAAGAAGCTGCCAGTGCCGGGGCCAAAGAAGCCGTCGTAGACGCCGATCGTGGCCCCGATGGTCATCGCCGCCAAGCGTTCGTTCGCGGCCGACAGGCGCGGGGCGTGGTCGCGCCCCAGATCCTTGCGAGCCAGGGTGTAGATCAGCACCACCAGCAGCACGAGCGGCAGCGCTCGGCGCAGCGGCGTTGCGGGCAGCTGTGTGACCAGCCAGGCGCCGATCAGGCTGCCGAGCAGGGCCGTCAGCGCTGCGGGCAACACGGATTCCCAGCGCAGCTGGACACGTCGCGCAAACTGTCGAGCGGCCCAGGCGGTGCCCCAGATTGCTGCCCCCTTGTTGCTGCCGAACAGGGTGGCCGGCGTCGCACCTGGATAGGTGGCGAACAGCGTCGGGACGAGGATCAGGCCTCCGCCACCAACGATTGCATCGATGAAGCCTGCGGCGGCAGAGGCCAGGGTGACGATCAGCAGGTCAGGCATGGGAGAGGCGAGGCAGCGGCGCGGTACTGGGATCGGCGGGCTATGACGCGCCCATGAAAAAAGCGCCGGGATCACCGGCGCCTTCTCATTGTCTCATCGCGCTTGTTGCGCTGTCGGTGTGCATCCCGGTGTCGCCGTTGTTCGTTTTGTGGGCGATGCTGGTTGCACGTTGCTGTCTTGTCTCCTCAGTCCCTCGCTCATGCGGGACTGTCAGCTGAGTGACATCCGTCGCGAGTGGCCGCACTGTAGCGGCAGCGCCGCGAGCCCAGCATCCGGGCTTACCCGCACCGTTGTTGGGAGGCCATGAAAGAACTTCGGTGCCAATCGGCGCAAATTCGGTGCATCTGCCTGTGCAACGATCGACCCACAGGTGAGGGGCTAGCGCTCAATCCAAGGGGGGTGCCACGCTTTGAATGGGATTGGGCAAAAACACACACTTCGCGGGCCAAGGCCACATCCAGAAGCCGACCGACAGGGGGTGACTGCGTGCCGAAAATGGCAAGGTGGGCGCAAAGTGCTCGGGTTTACCCGTGACTTGAAGGCAGATCGACCGTCGGATCTCCTCGGGGCTGAGCGCAGTTACAACACTTCACGCCCTCTGCTGTGCGGCTCGAATCGACTGTCACGCATAATGCCCTTTCGTGTCTGGATGCGTGCGCCTTCCCTGTTCCCTGGAATGAGTGCTGGCTGTAGCTCCGCCACTTGGTTCTGTGGTACTTCGGTACTTGTTTCTTGAAAGGCGCTCTTCCATGGGCAACAAACTGTATGTGGGCAACCTTGCCTACACCGTGCGCGACGAAGAACTGAACGAAGCGTTCTCCCAGTTCGGCGCGGTCAATTCCGCCAAGGTCATGATGGATCGCGAAACCGGCCGCTCCAAGGGCTTCGGTTTCGTCGAAATGGCCTCCGATGCCGAGGCGCAAGCCGCGATCAACGGCCTGAACGGTCAAGCGATCTCTGGTCGCGCTGTGGTCGTCAACGAAGCACGCCCCCGTGAAGAGCGTCCGGGCGGCTTCCGCAGCCCGTACGGTGGTGGTGGTGCTGGTGGCGGCGGCCGTCGTGAAGGCGGCGGCGGTGGCTACGGCGGCGGCGGCGGTGGTGGCGGCTACGGTGGTGGCGGCGGTGGCGGCGGCGGTGGTGGCTTCCGCAGCCCCTACGGTGGCGGTGGCCGCCGTGAAGGCGGCGGTGGTGGCGGCGGTGGCCGTGGCGGCTACGGCGGCGGCGGCTACTGATTGATGCCCTTGTGAAGCGATCGCTGGGATGGGCGGAAAGCCTAGCCCGGCGATAGGCGCCTCACTTCGAAGGCTCCCGTTCGGTTGATCGGGAGCCTTCGGCTTTTCGGGGCGCTTCCGTTTGCCGGTGTCCGCGGTCTTCCGTTGGCGTCAGGGGCCCGTGCTGCGGCGCGGTTTGCGTCCGCGCCCGGCCATCAGGTGGTCGAACAGTGCATCGGGCAGCCAGCGCAGCAGCCGTGCCACCCAACCCATCGGCGCAGGGATGACTCGGTAGCGATCGCCCCGTTCGATGGCCTTGACCGCCTGCTCGGCAAAGGCCGCTGCGGGCATCAGGAAAGGCATCGGATAAGGGTTGCCGCGGGTCAGCGGCGTATCGATGAAGCCGGGCAGCAGCGTGACGACGTGGATGCCGTCGTCGCGCAGCTCACCACGCAGGCTTTCGCAGTACGCCACCACGCCGGCCTTGCTGGCGCAGTACCCGCCGTGGCCGGGCAGGCCGCGGATCGCCGCCACGCTGGCGATGCCGACCAAGCGGCCCTGGCGCGCCACCCGCATCGGCCGGATGAAGGGGTGGAAGGTCGCTGCCAGGCCCACGTTGTTGGTCGCGAAGATCTCTCTCAACACGTCCAGATCGGTCCGTTCCGCGCTGTCGATGCCCACGCTGATGCCGGCGTTGGCGATCACCACCTGCGGCAGTCCCTGCTCGATCAGACAGCGCTGGCCGGCGGCAACGATGGCGTCGATGTCCTGCACGTCGGCGACGTAGAGCGCGCAGCGGGGCGCATCCAGTCCCTCGGCCTGAGCCCAGGTCTGCATCGCATCCAGCCGGCGTGCCACCAGTGCGAGCCGCCAGCCGCGTCGGGCATAGGCCGCTGCCAGGGCCTGACCGATGCCACTGGACGCGCCGGTGATGAACACCAGCGGCGCCTGTTCCGCGGCTGGCGACGCCGATTTGTCAGCGCGCATCGCCGCTGCCCGCCGCGTGCGGCTGCACCTGTCCCTGCACGCCCCCGCCGAGTTCGGCCACGCGGCTGCCGTGGTCGTAATCGATGCGCCCGGCGGTGAAGGTGTGGGGCCCCTGGCGCAGCGTCACCGGCTCCTGGCTGTGCACACGGCCCGCGCGGGTGTCGAAGACCATGCGCTCTCCCGTGAACTCGAAGGGCGGCTCGCCGGGCTGTTCGGCCTCGCGCTCCACCCGTGCACCGCCGCGCAGCGTGACCAGCCCGCTGTCCTGCTCGGCCAGGGCGTGGGCCGCGCTGGCGCGCAGGGTGTGGCCAGCCGCGTCCGTCCAGCGCAGTCGCACGCCGTCGATCTCCACCGTCTGGCTGTCCGGGTAGTGGCGCATCACGTCGCCTTCGATCACGCCCTGCGCCGGGCCGGCGGCGGTGTAGCGCTGCACCGAGAAGCTGCGCATCTCGTAGTCCGGCTCATGCCGAACCGGCCCGGAGGGGGCGATGGCCTCGGGCTCAGGGCTTCGCTTGACCAGCCACCAGCTGGCCGCGGCGAGCAGGCCCATCAGCAGCACCGGAAGGTAGTTGATCAGGCCGGAGCGCAGCCGGGCGGACCAGGGCTGCGGCGGCGCCGGAGGCCCGTCGTGGGCTCGGGCGGTCAACGGCGGCAAGGGGAGCGGGCCGTCGTCGAGGTCGTCGAGGTCCATGCGGGTTCAGATCGGTTCGTGTCGGGTGGGCGGAGTCAGGCGGTGCGGCCGTCCAGCGTCGTCAGGTGGCCGGCCAGCAGGCGCGCGTAGGCACCGTGGGCGATCAGCAGCAGGTCGCAGAACTCGCGCGCCGCGCCGTGGCCGCCGGGCGTGGCGGTGACGTGGTGGCAGATGGCTTTGACCTCGGCGTGTGCCTGGGCCGGCGCGCAGGCGAAGGCGCAGCGCGCCAACAGTGGCAGGTCGGGCCAGTCGTCGCCGATCACGGCCAGCTCGTGCCAGCCCAGGCCGAGGCGTGCGAGCAGCTCGGCACCGGCCTGCAGCTTGTCGTGCACGCCGAACAGCGCCTCGGTCACGCCCAGGTCGGCGCAGCGGCGCCGCACCGCGGGCGAATCCCGCCCGGTGATCACCACCGGCGTGATGCCCGCGCGGGCCAGCAGCTTGATGCCGTGGCCGTCGAGCGTGCTGAAGGCTTTCACCTGTTCGCCGTCGGCGCCGATGGTGATGCGCCCGTCGGTGAGGCAGCCGTCCACGTCGAACACCGCGGCGCGCACGTCCTGGGCGGCCAGCAGCAGCTCGGGCGGGAAGTTCAATGTGGGGCGCACCGGCCGGGCGGGCGCTTGGCGCAGGGCCGCCACGCGGTCGTCGGAGAAGGGCATGTCAGTACCGCCCGACCGTTCCGAAGGGACTGACCGCCCCCTCGGGGGGCAGCGAACACAGTGAGCGTGGGGGTTTCATGTCAGATCACCTTGGCAGAGAGCAGGTCGTTGTAGGTCAGCGCGCCCACCAGGGTGCCGGCCTCGTCGGCCACCAGCACGCTGTGGATGCGCGCGCGCTCCATCAGGTCGGCAGCGTCCACGGCCAGCGCGCCGGGGGTCACGGTGCGCGGCTGACGGTGCATGATCTGAGCGGCGGTCAGTTCCTGGAAGCTGCCGCCGCGCTCGATCAGCCGGCGCAGGTCGCCGTCGGTGAAGATGCCCAGCGGGCGCTGCTCGGCGTCTACCACCGCGGTGCAGCCCAGGCCCTTGGCGCTCATCTCGCGCATCACGTCGAAGAAGGGCGTGTCCTCGCGCACCGTGGGCACCGCGTCGCCGCTGCGCATCACGTCGCGCACGTGGGTCAGCAGCTTGCGGCCCAGCGCGCCACCGGGGTGCGAGCGGGCGAAGTCCTCGGCGCGGAAGCCCCGGGCGTCCAGCAGGGCCACGGCCAGCGCATCGCCCAGGGCCAGCTGCGCGGTCGTGCTGGCGGTGGGCGCCAGGTTGAGCGGGCAGGCCTCCTGCGCTACGCGGTTGGACAGCAGCACGTCGGCGTGCGCGGCCAGGGTGGATTCGGGCCGACCGGTCATCGCCAGCAGCGTCACGCCCAGGCGCTTGAGCGCGGGCAGGATGGCCGCCAGCTCCTCGCTCTCGCCGGAGTTGGAGATGGCCAGCACCACGTCGCCGGGCGTGACCATGCCGAGGTCGCCGTGGCTGGCCTCACCGGGGTGGACGAAGAAGGCTGGCGTGCCGGTGGAGGCCAGCGTCGCGGCGATCTTGCGGCCGACGTGGCCACTCTTGCCCATGCCCATGACGATCACGCGGCCACGGCTGGCCAGCACGGCGCGCACCGCGTCGGCGAAGGGCGCCGCCACCTGCTGCTCCAGGTCGAGCAGCGCCTGGGCCTCGATGCGCAGCGTCTGGCGGGCCATCTGCACCGCGCGGTCGGTGTCGAACACGGGCGGCGAGGAGGAAGCGGTGAGGGAGTCGGCGCCCATGGGGACTCCGCCCGGTGGCGGGCGGATCGGTGAATTAGGATGCGGAATTCTAAGGAGGCGCCAGGATCCGCCCGAATCGGCCGCTTTGGCTGCTTCTGCGGCTGTCCGCCCCACACGCACACCCCTTGCCCGGATGGCCACCACCCTCGAAGTTGCCCTGCTGTACCTGTTCGCCGCGGTGCTCGGCGTCGTTGCCTGCCGCCTGGCGCGGCTGCCGGCCATGCTGGGCTACCTGATCGTCGGGGTGCTGATCGGCCCGAACGCGCTGGCGCTGGCCAAGGACTCGGCCGGCGTGCATTACCTGGCCGAGTTCGGCGTGGTTTTTCTGATGTTCGTCATCGGCTTGGAGTTCAACCTGCCCAAGCTGCGCAGCATGAAGCGGCTGGTGTTCGGCTTGGGCATGGGGCAGGTGGTGCTGACCATCCTGGGGGCCATGGCTGGCAACGTGGCCTTGGCGCTGGGCTACCAGTGGCTCAGCGGCCGCCCCTGGGAGCTCGACTGGCGTGGCGCCACCGCGCTGGGCGCGGCGATGGCGATGTCCAGCACCGCGATCGTCGCCAAGATGATGGCCGAGCGGCTGGAGCTGGAGAGCGAGCACGGCCGCCGCGTGATGGGCGTGCTGCTCTTCCAGGATCTGGCCGTCGTGCCGCTGCTGGTGCTGATTCCCTCGCTGTCGCTGGGCGGCGGTGACCTCTGGCGCACGCTCGCGCTGGCGGTGGGCAAGGCGGCGCTGCTGCTCGGGCTGCTGCTCTGGGGGGGGCAGCGCGTGATGCGCTGGTGGCTGACGCTGGTGGCGCGGCGGCGCAGCGAGGAGCTCTTCGTCCTCAACGTGCTGCTGGTGACGCTGAGCCTGGCCTGGCTGACCGAGCACGCGGGGCTGTCGCTGGCGCTGGGCGCCTTCGTCGCCGGCATGCTGATCGCCGAGACCGAGTTCAAGCACCAGGTCGAGACCGACATTCGGCCCTTCCACGACGTGCTGCTGGGCCTGTTCTTCATCACCATCGGCATGAAGCTGGACTGGCGCGCCGTGCTGGCCGAGTGGCACCTGGTGCTGCTGCTGAGCGTGCTGCCGGTGCTGACCAAGGCCGGCATGATCGCGGTGCTGGCCCGCGCCTTCAGCGCCGCCCCCGGCGTGGCGCTGCGCACCGGCCTGTACCTGGCGCAGGCGGGTGAGTTCGGTTTCGTGCTGCTCACGCTCGGGGCCGAGAACGACCTCATCGGCCAGCGCTGGATCAGCCCGGTGCTGGCGGCGATGGTGATCTCGATGCTGGCCACGCCCTTCATCATCCTGGCCAGCGACTGGATCGTGATGAAGCTGTCGGCTACCGACTGGCTGCTGCAGTCGGTGCAGCTGACCAGCATCGCGCGGCGCTCGATGCGCAGCTCGGCGCACGTCATCATCTGCGGCTACGGCCGCAGCGGCCAGAACCTCGCGCGCATGCTCGACCAGGAACACATCCCCTACATGGCACTGGACCTGGACCCCGACCGGGTGCGCCAGGCCGCCGCGGCCGGGCAGAGCGTGGTCTTCGGCGATGCGGCGCGCCTGCCCGCGCTGGTCGCCGCGGGCCTGGCGCGTGCCAGCGCGGTGGTGGTGAGCTACCACGACACCGCTTCGGCGCTCAAGGTGCTGCAGCACGTGCGCGAGCACGCCGCGCAGGTGCCGGTGGTGGTGCGAACCATCGACGACACCGACCTCGAAAAGCTGCGCGCCGCCGGCGCCACCGAGGTGGTGCCCGAAGCCATCGAGGGCTCGCTGATGCTGGCCAGCCACGCGCTGGCGCTGGTGGGCGTGCCGGTGCGCCGCGTCATCCGCATCACCCGCGATGCGCGCGATGCGCGCTACGGCCTGCTGCGCGGCTACTTCCACGGCGCCGACGACGACACCGCCGAGGAGATCGAGCAGGACCGGCTGCAGTCCGTCGTGCTGCCGGCGGGGGCCCCGCACTTGGGCAGTACGCTGGGTGAACTGGCGCTTCAGGCGTTGGGCGTGACGGTGGTGTCGCTGCGCCGCACCTCAGGTCAAGTGCTGCCGAGCGACGATGCGCTGGTCCTGCACAGCGGCGATGTGCTGGTGCTCAATGGCCGACCCGAGGCGCTGGCGCTGGCCGAAAGCCGCCTGCTGAAGGGCTGATCGACCGCGTCGGATGCGACTTCAGGCCACCGCGATGTTGAACGCCATGTTGGCGCGCATGCGTGCTGCCATCACGGCACCGGCGGCCCGCAGCAGCTCGATGGCGATCACCGGGGTGCGCTGAACCAGCTCTTCAAACCGCGGCAGGTGCAGCGCCCAAACCGTTGCCGCGGTCATCGCCTCGACACTGGCTGAGTGCGGCTGGTCGCTGAACAGGCCCGTCTCGCCGACCACCGACCCCGGGCGCAGCAGCGCGATGCGTGACTGGGCCGGCGGAGCGCCTGGCACATAGACCTGGAGCGTGCCGCGACCCAGAAAGTAGGTGGTGCGGTCGATGTCGCCTTTGACGAACAGCAGATCGCCTGCGCGTGCTTCATAGCCGGTCAAGTAGGCGCCCAGCGTGCGCCACTGAGCGAGATCCAGGCGGGCGTGGAAGGCGTCGTCGGTGTTCAGCGACTGCACTGCGTGCACCAATTCCTCGATACCCATCCGCTTCTCCAATCTTCACTGGTTCTGTGCGCCGACGTGCTGCGCTTGAGGATTCCTCGGGACCGGGAGGAATGAACCCACCCAGGGTAAACCGCAAAAAATCGCGGCAATCCCGCAAAATGCAACCGAGATTGTGCCCTTGACGGTTGAATCGCGGCCGCAAAGCGAACCGGTTAGACGCCTGGCCGGTGCGGCCTTGCAACAAGTCTGACGGATTTCGTCAGTTCGCAGGGCCTACTTGCCGATGCAGAAGCGGCTGAAGATGACGCCCAGCAGGTCATCGGGCGTGCAGGCGCCGGTGATCTCGCCCAGCGCATCGTGGGCCAAGCGCAGCTCTTCGGCGAGCAGGTCGAGGGCGGCGTCGGCTTGGCCAGCCCAGGCCTGTGCCTCGGTGAGGTGGGCCTTCGCGGCCCGCAGGGCCTGGACATGGCGCTCGCGGGCGAGGAAGACGCCATCGGGCGCGGCGTGCCAGCCTGCCAAGCGCAGCAGGGTGCCGCGCAGCGCGTCCAGGCCGTCGTGGGTGCGCGCGGACAGCGCGATGCGCGTGACTGCGCTGCCGTCCGGCGCATCGGCCAATCCGAGCTCGGCCAGGCGCTCGGCCGGCACCGCATCGGCCTTGTTGTAGACGTGCACGAGCTGGGCGCCGGCCGGCAGGCGCGCGGCGATGGCCGCATCGGCGGCGGCGTAGGCCGCGTCGTTCAGGCGCGTCAGGTCGTGCAGCAGCAGCACCGCGTCGGCCTCGGCGATGGCCTGCCAGCTGCGACCGATGCCGATGCGCTCGACCTCGTCGCTGGCCTCGGCGTCCTCGCGCAGGCCGGCGGTGTCGATCACGTGCACCGGCACGCCCTCGATCTGCAGCGTCTCGCTGACCTTGTCGCGCGTGGTGCCGGGGATCGGCGTCACGATGGCCAACTCGGCCCCCGCCAGCGCGTTCAGCAGCGAACTCTTGCCGGCGTTGGGTTGGCCGGCAATCACCACTTGCAGGCCCTCGCGCAGCAGGGCGCCCTGGCGCGCGGTGTCGAGCACGCGGTCGAGCTGCACAGCCAGGCGCGTGAGCCGGCCCCGCGCGTCGGCGCGCTCGAGGAAGTCGATCTCTTCTTCGGGAAAGTCCAGCGTCGCCTCGACCAGCATGCGCAGGTCGATCAACTGGTCGCGCAGCTGGCCGATCTGGCGCGAGAACTCCCCGCCCAGCGAGCGTGCTGCGCTGCGTGCGGCCGCTTCGGTGCTGGCGTCGATCAGATCGGCCACCGCCTCGGCTTGGGCGAGATCGAGTTTGTGGTTGAGGAAGGCCCGCTCGGTGAACTCGCCGGGGCGCGCCAGGCGCAGGCCACGCAGGCGGGGCTGGCCGTCGTCGCCTCGTTCAGCGGCGGCCTCCAAGCTGCGCGCCAGAAGCAACTGCAGCACGACGGGGCCTCCGTGCGCCTGCAACTCCAGCACGTCCTCGCCGGTGTAGCTGTGCGGGGCGGGGAAGAAGATCGCCAGCCCGTGGTCGATCGGTCGTCCGCTGGCGTCACACAGCGGGCCATAGCTGGCCTGGCGTGGCGTCAACGCCCGCCCGGTCAAGGTCTGGGCCAGGGGAGCGAGTCCACGGCCGGACAGGCGCACGATGCCCACCGCACCCCGGCCCGGGGCGGTGGCGATGGCGGCGATGGGGTCGTCGTGGCGCGGCAGCATGGCGGGATTGTCGCCCTGGTGTCGGTGTGTTCAGGGCTTGAACGCAAAACGCCCCGGCGAGTGGGCTCGTCGGGGCGTCTGGCATGAAGGTGGCGCGGGGGGAGGAGGCCGGGTCGGCCGGCTGCGTTCTCCCGAGCTGGTTTGGCTGCCGCGATGCCCGAGGAATGCACGGGTGGCACGGCTGCTGCTTCAGGTCTGCCCCGCTGCGCCCATGGTGCCCAGCGGAGTCGGGCGGCTCAATCCCCTGCTCCAGGTCTGTGCCGCCAAGGTGTG
>Ga0228698_1000132_pt1 | contig 69134 bp, 66 predicted proteins | sample McNCre117_Aug_MG_FD_178015 | JGI IMG/M metagenome (GOLD analysis project Ga0228698, IMG submission 178015) | Freshwater microbial communities from McNutts Creek, Athens, Georgia, United States - 1-17_Aug_MG | ecosystem: Environmental > Aquatic > Freshwater > Creek | place: USA: Georgia...
AATGCGGCCCCACAAAAAGACGCCAAATAAAGGCAAAATCCAACCCTAAAAGATGTCAGTTTGAGCGCCTCCAGCTGGCTCCTATGTGCCGAAAACAGCTGGCTCCTTTATGCCGAAAAGTGACAGGGCCTGCGTCCGCCAAGGGGCAGGGGATAATCGGCGCATGGACATCCTCTTGCAACTCCTCGATTTCATCCTCCACGTCGACCGCTACCTGGAGGCCTTTGTGGGCCAACACGGCGCTTGGGTTTACGCGCTCTTGTTCGTGATCATTTTTGTGGAGACCGGCTTGGTGATCATGCCGTTCTTGCCGGGGGATTCGCTGTTGTTCATTGTGGGTGCGCTGTGCGGCGCGGAGGTGTTGAGCCTGCCCTTGAGCATGGTTTTGTTGCTGACGGCCGCCATTGCGGGCGACCAGACCAACTACAGCATTGGGCGCTACTTTGGCCCCAAGGTTTTCAAATGGGAGAACTCCCGCTTTTTCAACCGCCAGGCCTTCATGCAGGCCAATGCTTTTTATGAAAAATACGGCGGCATCACCATCATCCTGGCGCGCTTCATGCCCTTCATCCGCACCTTTGTGCCCTTTGTGGCGGGCGTGGCCGAGATGACCCGCCACAAGTTCACGATGTTCAACGTGGTGGGCGGCGTGATCTGGGTCGTGGGCCTGACCTTGGCCGGCTACCTGTTTGGCAACTTGCCTTTTGTGCAAACCCACCTGAGCAAGATCATCTGGGCTTTGATTTTTGTGCCGGGTTTGATCGCCGTCATCGGCGCGTGGCGCGCGCGCCAATCGTGAGGCACGCCCTTGTGCTCGGGCTGTCTGGGCGTTTTGCAGGAGCCCAAAGCTTAGAGCGATAAGAACGCCCGCAGTCCTTAAAGAATCGCCGAACAAGTTCAGCTCCTACGGGACGTGCTGTTTCAACGTCGAGGGCTAGGTATTTTGCAGGAGCCTAACTGTGTTGGGCGATTCAAAAAGCGAGGACTTCAGCCAGCTTGGGAGGCTGGCAGCCTTGGCGGGTGCAGTTGATGGCGGCCGCTTTCATGGACAGGGCCAGCGTGTCCGCCACGCGTGCAGCCGCATCGGCTGGCTGCATGGCCCAGTCGGCGAGGGTGTTGCCCCAGAAGGTGTCGCCTGCGCCCACGGTGTCGGCCACGGTGATGCGGGGCACGGGCAGGCTGTGGTGTTGGCCGTTGATGTCGAGGTAAGCGCCATCGCCGCCAAAGGTCAGAGCGATGCGGCTCAAAGCGCCGGGCATGGCGCTTGAGCGCATTTCAGCGACCAAGCGGGCCGACTCAGCCAACTTCACGCCTTCAAAGCCCAGTGTTTCCAAATCTTCATCGCTGGCCTTGACCCAGTCGGCCAGCACCATGACCGAGCGCACTGCCGCCACATAAGCGGCCAGATCGTCGGCCAGTTTGGGGCGCAGGTTGATGTCCACGCTCACCGTCCAGCCCAAGGCTTTGGCGCCTTGCACGATGGCCAGCACTTTCTCGTGCTCGGGCGGCACCAGGGCCAGCGAGCCGGTGTGCAGGATGCCAGGCGATGCTGCTTTCAAAGCGGCAAGAACACTCTCTACGCTGTAGTCCCGGTCGGCGATGCCTTCGCGGTAAAAGCCGTAGCTTGGTTGGCCGTCTTTGAGCTGGATCACCGCCAGTGAGGTGGGCAGGCGTGAAGACTGCTCGTTCACGGCAACGCCGTCGGTGAGCAGTTGGGTTTTGAGTTGGATGCCGAAGTTGTCGCTCGACAAAGGGTTGAGGTAGCGCACCGACGCCCCGCGCAAGGCCGCCGCGCGGGCCAGGTTGTAGGGGCTGCCGCCCATCAGGGGGCGCAATTGGCCGTCGGGCTGCGCGATGCAGTCCATCAGGGCTTCGCCCAGCACAAAAATCGAAGTCGTCATGGTCTAAAGCAGGGGAGGGGATTCACTTCTTGAGCAGGTGCTTGCGGCGCACCACGTCGATCCACACGGCCACGATCACGACCGCGCCGATGGCCATCATTTGCTTGAATTGCGAGACTTCCATCAGGTTCATGCCGTTGCGGATCATGGTGATCAGCACTGCGCCCAGCAAGCTGCCCCAGATGCTGCCGCGTCCGCCAAAGAGCGATGTGCCGCCCAAGATCACGGCCGCGATCGCGTCCAGCTCAAACATTTGCGCCATCTTGCCGCTCGACGAATCCATGCGGGCCATCAGCACGATGGCGCCCAAAGCGCAGCTCAGGCCAGACACCACATAGACGCCCAGCTTGTACCAGCGGATGTTGATGCCCACTTGGCGGGCACCCATTTCGTTGGAGCCCATGGCGTACACATAGCGGCCGATCTTGGTGCTCGACAAAATGAAGGCCATCACCACAAAGAAAATGCCGGTGATCAGCGTGGGCATGGGGATGCCGAAGACATCGCCATAGCCGAGGAATGGGAAAGGATCGGGTAAGCCCGCGTTGTCAAAGCCGCCGGTCAGGTCAAAGGCCAGGCCACGCCAGAGCGTCAAACCGCCCAGCGTGACGATGAAGGCCGGAATGCCGACAAAAGCGACCAGGTAACCGTTGAACAAGCCCACCGCAGCGCCAATCGCCAGCGCCACGACCATGGCCAGATAAGGGTCGATGCCAACCTTGATCATCAGGTGGCCGGACACGGCACCGGCCAGGGCCGTGAGGGCACCGACGGCCAGATCGACGCCGCCCGTCAGAATCACAAAGGTTTGTCCACCCGCGAGCAAGGCGATCACAGAGGCCTGCACCAGGATGTTGGACAGGTTGCCGGTGGTCAAAAAGTAAGGCGAGGCGAAGGTGAGCAAAACGCCCAGAACGATGACCGCCACCAGGGCGCCGTACCACTCTTGTCGGGTGATGGATTTCATAAATTTCTCAATCAATCTGAAGACCATTTGTGGTGGTCTATCGCCTGTTCAAGCAGGCTGGGGAAGGGCGATGGGGTTCATCGCGAAAGCGCGGCACCCGGATGGACTGCCGCGCTGAAAACTCAAGCAGCAGGGTTTGACGGGCAAACCCTGCGCTTCATCACTTGGCCTTGACCTTCATGAACTGGCCCACGCCGGAGTCGGCGGCGAACTTGTCCACGTTGGAAGGCAGCACCAGGAAGGAGCCGGTGTCGATGCGGGCTTCAACTTTCTTGCCCTGGGCAGCGGCCACAGCGGTTTCCACGCCCACTTGGCCGATCTTGGCCAGCATCTGCGCGGCGTTGGCTTGTTGCCAGCCTTGCTTCATCATGTCCAGGCCACCGGGGGAGCCGTCAAAGCCAGCGATCTTGACATCGCCAGGCTTCTTGCCCGCAGCCATCAAGGCGGCTTTGGCACCCAGAGCGCCGCCGTCCCAGGCGCAGGCGATCACCTTCACGCCAGGGTTGGCGCGCAGAGCGGCTTCCACGCCGTTTTGGGCCATGGTCTGGTCCCAGGTGGTGGCCACTTCCACCACTTTGACATTCTTGCGGCCGGCGTTCAGGGCGTCGACAAAGCCCTTCTTGCGCTCTTGGCCGGTGGACTGGCCTTGGTCGCCGGTCACGTAGATCACGGTGTCGCCGTCCTTGATTTGCTCAGCGGCCCACTTGCCCTGCACATTGGCGGCCTTGATGTTGTCGGTGGCCACATACGAGGTGATCTTGGCACCGGTGATGCCGGTGTCCACTGCCACCACGGCAATGCCAGCGGCCAGCGCTTTGTTGATGGCGGGGGCGATGCCCGCGGAGTCCACAGGGGCGATGGCGATCGCGTTGACCTTGCGGGTGATCATGTCTTCCACGATGGCCAGCTGCTTGGACAGTTCGCCTTTTTCAGCGGCCAGTTCGATGAACTTGACGCCTTTGGCTTGTCCGGCTTTCTTGGCACCGCCGTTGATCAGGGTCCAGCCTTCGTTGGTGTTGCCGTTGGTGATGTAGGCCACGGTCACGTCTGCGGCCATGGCCGAGGTGAACAGGGTGGCCGCAGCTGCAGCGATGGCCAGGCGGCCGAATGTGCGTTTGGTGATCATGGGTTTTATCTCCGTTGTTGAGGGTGTGATCGGCCAGGAACCTCTTTTTTCTGACCGCGAACGGATTGGAATCGAAAAAACGGACTAAGTAAACCTAGTAGTTTTACTAATGCAATAAATCATCAAATCCGCGATGCTTGCGGCCATTCCTTGTGAAAGTGATTGCCATGTCCACACCCCAACCCGTTCTTGAAATCCAGAAACTGACCAAGCATTACGGCGGCGTCAAAGCCTTGACCGATGCGCAATTTCGCCTGCTGCCCGGCGAACACGCCGCCATCGTGGGCGACAACGGCGCTGGCAAAAGCACTTTTGTGCGCCTGATCACCGGGGTGGAGCAGCCCAACACGGGCGACATCCTGCTGGACGGTCAGAAGGTGAGCTTCGATTCGCCCCTGGACGCCCGCGAGCAGGGCATCGAGACCGTGTACCAGACACTGGCACTGGCCGAAGACCTGGATGTGCCGGCCAACATCTTCTTGGGCCGCGAGATCACGCGCCTGAATTTGGGCCCGCTGTCCATCCTGAACCACAAGGCCATGCGCGAAAAGTCGGCCAGCATGCTGGCCACCACCGGCGTGAAGATCCAGGACATGTCCGAAAGCCTGCGCGGCATGTCGGGCGGTCAGCGTCAGTGCGTGGCGATTGCCCGCGCCGCCGGCTTTGCCAAAAAACTCATCATCCTGGACGAGCCCACGGCCGCTTTGGGTGTCCAAGAGACGGCCCGCGTGGAAGAAATCATCAAGGGGCTCAAGAAACAGGGCATCCCGTTGATCATCATCAGCCACAACCTGCGTCAGGTGTTTGACCTGGTGGACCGCATCTGGGTCTTCCGCCAAGGCCGCATCATTTGCAGCCGCCTGACCCGCGAGACCAGTCCCGAAGAAATCGTGGGTCTGATCACCGGGGCCATCGACCCGGCCAGCCTGCGTTCTGAAGAGGCCGTCACATGCTGAAAGGAATCGACCCGCTGCTCACGCCCGAGCTGCTGATGCACCTGTGCGCCATGGGCCACGGCGAATGGGTGGCGGTGGTGGACGCGAACTTCACCGCCGACTTTTTGAGCCAGGGCAAGCCCGTGGTGCGCATTCCCGGTCACAGCCTGGAACGGGTGAGCCGCGCCGTGCTGTCGGTGTTTCCGCTGGCAGTGGATGTGACGCAGCCTGCGGCCTTCATGCGCGTGTGCCACAGCGCAGACGGCCACCGCACGGCGGCCCAGCAGGCGGTGGTCGATCTGGTGGTGGCCGAAGGCTTCAAGGCCGAACAGGTTGAGCCGGTCGAGCGCTACGCCTTTTACGAGAAAATCAAAGGGGCCAGCCTGATCGTGCAAAGCGGCGAGGGCACGGCCTACGGCAACGCCTTGTTCTGCAAGGGCGTGATCCTCGTTTAAGTTTTCTCCTGCTCAACCAGCCCATATGAACAGCGCCACCCCGTCTTCTGCCATGCGTGGTTCCAACCACGTGGGGATGCGCCAGTTCAACGAGCGCATCGTGCTGCAGGCTATCCGTCACCATGGGGCCATCCCCAAGGCCGATCTGGCGCGGCTGACCCAGCTGTCCACCCAGACGGTGGCCATCATCGTGGGGCGTCTGTTGGACGATGGTTTGCTGGTCAAGCAAGACCGTGTGCGCGGCAAGATCGGCCAGCCCTCGGTGCCGCTGTCGCTCAATCCGCAAGGTGCGTTCAGCGTGGGCATCCAGGTGGGGCGGCGCAATCTGGAGTTGCTGGTGGCCGACTTCACCGGACAGCCGGTGGAGCGTGTCGAAGTGCTCTACGACTACCCCGATCCAGACCACTTGTTCGCTTCCATGGCCGAGGGCCTTCAGACCCTGCAAAAGCGCATGGGCGATCTGTGGGCACGCACCGTAGGTGTCGGGCTCACAGCCCCGCTGTCCCTGCACAAATGGGCCGACCTCATGGGTGGTCAGGCCGCACAGGCGCTGGCCCACTGGGAACACATCGACCTGCCCGCCGAAGTGCAGCGCCTGACCGATTTGCCGGTGGTGTTTGCCAAAGACACCACCGCCGCCTGCGTGGCCGAATTGCTGCAAGGCCATGGCCGCAGCGTGCGCAGCTTTTTGTATGTGTTTGTCGGCACCTTCATCGGCGGCGGTCTGGTGTTGTCGGGCCACATCATGAACGGCGAGCGCGGCAACGCCGGGGCGATCGGCTCCTTGCCCGTCGGCCTGGCCTCCGCTGGCTCGGGCATGCCACCCCAGCTGCTGCAAAAAGCTTCGGGCTGGCAGCTGGAGCAAGCCTTGCTGGGGGCTGGTCATGATCCCTTGTTGATTCACCAGCCCGGCATCATGGACGCGGCTTATGCCGAGTTCACCACCCCCTGGATCGCGCAAGCCAGCCAGGCCCTGGCCATGACGGTGGCGAGTTCTGCCGCCTTGCTCGACCTGGACGCGGTGGTGATGGACGGCTCGCTGGGCGCGCCACTCATGACCGCCCTGATGGCCGCCACACAAGACGCGCTGGCGGGCTACCGTTTTGACGGCATGCACCAGCCGCAATTGCTGGCTGGTCAGGTGGGGGCGCATGCCCGCGCTTTGGGCGGGGCCTTGTTGCCACTGCACAGCCAGTTTTTTCCGGACAAAGACATTTTTTTGAAACAAGACGCCGCATGAAGTTTTACCTCGATTCCGCCGACGCCCGTCAGTGGGCCTTGCCCGCAGGCTGCCCGCCAGTGCAAGGCGTGACCACCAACCCCACGCTGGTCATGCAAGCGGGTTTGCCGGTCAGCCTGCCTGGCTATTTGAAGTTGGTGTCTCAAGCCGGTGAGGCGCGTTTGCCAGAGCTGATGCTGCAACTGCCCCGCGCCGATGTGGGTGAGGCTGCGCAATGGCTTGAAGTGCTGTTGCCCGCAGCCGTGCAGGCCCGTGTGCGCCTGACCATCAAACTGCCTTGCCACCCCGACTGGCAGCCGGTGCTGCGCGAGGTGCAAGCCTGGGGCGTACCCACACTGCTGACCGGCTTGTCGAACCCGGTGCAACTGCTTTGGGCGCGTGCGCAAGGGGCCAATTACGTCGCGCCTTATGTGGGCCGCTTGCAAGCCGATGGCCGTGACGTTTGGTCACTGATCGAGGCCTGCGTGGCCGTGCAAGCCGATGGCCTGCAACTGCTGGCCGCCAGCATCAAATCAGCCGATGTGCTCTCGCGCCTGATCGCCTGCGGCGCCCACGCCGTGACCGTGCGCCCAGAGTTTGCAGCCAGTCTGGCCACCGATCCTTTGACGCTTGCGGCGATGGATCAGTTTGACCAAGACGTGCAGAAAAGCCAAAACGCGGTTTTGTAGGTCGGCACCTTCAGGTCCGACATGTCGGGTTCAGGCCAAGTCGCTTGTCGGGGCTAAAGCCGCCGACCTACGAATATTGAGAACACTCTCGGCTCAAATGGACCGGTTTCTCGCCAACGGCGGGTTGCGTGAGAAGTATTGCAAGATGCCGCGCATCAGGGCGTCGGTGAGTTTTTGCTGGTAGTTCTCGCTGCGCAGTTTTTCTTCTTCTTCCGGGTTGCTGATGAAAGCGGTCTCGACCAGCACGCTGGGGATGTCGGGTGCCTTGAGCACCGCGAAGCCGGCTTGCTCCACGCGGGGTTTGTGCAGTCGGCCCACACCGCCGATCTGGCGCAGCAGGTGGCTGCCCAGTTGTAGGCTGTCCTTGATCTGGGCGGTGGTGCTCATGTCCAGCAAGGCGTGTTGAACTTGGGCATCCTGCGATCCCAGGTTGAGTCCGCCGATCAAGTCGGCTTTGTTTTCCTTTTGCGCCATCCAACGCGCTGCCGTGCTCGATGCCGCGCCCTGGCTGAGCGCAAACACGCTGGCACCGCTGGCCTCTGGGGTGAAAAACGCGTCGGCATGGATGCTCACAAACAGGTCTGCCTGTACCCGGCGGGCCTTTTGTACCCGCACTTGCAGTGGCACAAAAAAGTCGGCATCGCGCGTCAGGTAAGCACGCATGGGGCTGCCGCCCACACTGGCGGCATTGATGCGGTCGCGCAGCAGTTTGGCGATCTTGAGCACCACGTCTTTTTCCTGCGTGCCGCCTGGGCCGATGGCACCGGGGTCTTCGCCGCCGTGTCCGGGGTCGATGGCGATCACGATCAGCCGGTCTGTGGGTGTTGCTGGGCGCGGCGGGTGGTCGGGCCTGTCCATCGATGCGGTGGGTGGCGGCTCAAAATCCTGTTTGCGTGTGGACGGCACGGGCAAGGGCTTTTGCCCTTGCTTGGCGATCAGCTCACCCAAGGGGTCCAAGGCGGAGGGCGCAGGTGTTGCCGCAATGGCGGTGTTGGTGCGTTCCTGAATCAGCTGTTCCAGCGGGTCTGCCGCTTGCGCCGGGTACAGGTCCAGCACCGTGCGGTGGGCATAAGAGGCCACCGGGGGCAGGGTGAAGACTTGCGGGGCAATGGGCCGCTTGAGGTCAATCACCAGCCGCACCACGTTCGGGCTGAACTGGCCGACCCGAATGCCTGCGATGTTGGGATCGGACGCCTGCACCTTGCCCACCAACTCGCGCAGGGCAGGGTTGAGTTCCATGCCTTCGATGTCGACTGCCAGGCGGGGTGGTGAGGCGATGAAGGTTTGGCGGGTTTGCAGCGGCTTGTCCGATTCGAGCGTGACCCGGCTGTAATCGGCGGCAGGCCAGATGCGCACAGCCATCATGGTCGCGCCACGCACCTTGTGTGAGGCACCCAGGCTCAGGGCCAGGAAGCCGGCTTTGACGAGGCGTCGTCGATCAGCCTGCATGCCCGGCCATCCAATCGTTCAACCATTGTTGGCCTGCAACCGTCTGGGCGCTCATGTTGACCTGGCGCTGGTCTTCGTCCAGCGCATGCAGCGCGATCACCAGATCGGCGGGCGGCAGTTGCCCGGCCACCTTGTCGGGCCACTCCATGAGCTTGAGGCCAGGACCTGCAAAGATGTCGCGAAAGCCCGCGTCTTCCCACTCTTGCGGGTCGCTGAAGCGGTAAAAGTCGAAGTGCCAGATCGGCCAGGCGCTGTCGCCCGTGCCGGCCTGGTGTGGCTCGACCACGGCGTAAGTGGGGCTTTTGATGCGCCCTTGCACCCCGGCCGCACGCAGCAGGTGACGCACCAAGGTGGTTTTGCCCGCGCCCAGATTGCCGCGCAGCTCGATGCGCGCATCGCGCCCGCCGGGCCAGGTTTGCAGGGCCTGGGCCAGTTGGGCGGCAAAGTTTTGCGTGGCCGACTCATTGGCCCACAAACCTGTCCAGACCGGGGCAGGGGCGGGGCTTTCTACAATCGGTGTGTGACTTCTCAACGTACTCAGATCGAACCTCATGAAATGCTGTCCCAGATCCAAATCTGGGCGCGTGAGTTGGGATTGTCCCAAATTGGCGTGACGGGTATCGATTTGGCCACGGCCGAGCCCGGATTGCAGGCCTGGCTCGATGCTGGATTTCACGGCAGCATGGTCTACATGGCGGCGCATGGCATGAAGCGGGCCCGTCCGGCCGGGCTGGTGCCAGGCACGGTGAGTGTGATCACGGCCCGCATGGATTATTTGCCCCAAGGCACGCCGCCCAACTGGGTGACACATGAAACCGCCCGCAGCCAGCAGCCTGGCGAGGCGGTGGTCTCGGTCTATGCCCGGGGTCGTGACTACCACAAGGTCTTGCGCAGCCGTTTGCAAAAACTGCAAGAGCGGATCGCCCAGGCCATTGGCCCGTTTGGCCACCGCGTGTTCACCGACTCGGCTCCGGTGCTGGAGGCCGAGCTGGCCACGCGCAGTGGTCTGGGTTGGCGCGGCAAACACACCTTGGTCCTCTCACGCGAAGCCGGCTCGATGTTTTTTCTGGGTGAGTTGTTTGTGGACTTCGCCTTGCCCGAGACGCCAGCCGTGAGCGGCCATTGCGGTCAATGCACCGCCTGCATGGACCTGTGCCCCACGCAGGCCATCGTCGGGCCCTACAAGCTGGATGCGCGGCGCTGCATTTCTTATTTGACGATCGAGCACGCGGGGCCCATCGATGAAGCGCTGCGCCCTTTGATCGGTAACCGTATCTATGGCTGCGACGATTGTCAGTTGGCTTGCCCCTGGAACAAGTTTGCGCAAGTCAGCGCGGTGCCCGATTGGCATCCGCGTGAGGGCCTGAGCGCCGGGCGCATCGTTCAGCTCATGGCCTGGAGCGAGTCGGAATTTTTGCGCCGCACCGAAGGCAGTGCCATCCGTCGCATTGGGCATGCCCGCTGGCTGCGCAATCTGGCGCTGGCGGCTGGCAATGCCTTGGCGTCTGATGCACTGGATACCTCAGACCGCGAGCGATTGCAGCAGTCCTTGCTCGAACGGATGGAGCATCCTGACCCGGTGGTGAAAGAGCAAGTGGCTTGGTCCTTGGCCAGAAGCTGAATCAGCGCAGAACGCCAAGCGCAAAAGGCAAGCTCCACATGCCTGACAAAGTGGACAGCGTGACCAGCCCCGCCACATAGGGGCCGTTGTAACCCATGCGGGCCGCCAGCACATAGCAAGTCGATGCGGTGGGCAGGGCCGAGAATGCCAACAAAACCGTGGTCTGCATCGGGTCGAGTTGATACAGCCGCGACATGCCCAGGGCGATCAGGGGCAAAAAGAAATGTTTGATGGACAGCACGCTCAGGCCCAGCAACTTGCCTTGGGTCAGGGTGCCCAGCTGCATGCCGGCACCGGCGGCCATCAGTCCCAGCGCCAAGGACGAAGCGCCAATGCGGCTGATGCTGGGGTCCAGCCACTGTGGCATGCGAAAGCCCAGCAAGTTGGCCACCAGGCCCGTGCCCGTGGCAATGATGAGCGGGTTGCGCAGCAGCTCGCGCATGAAGCCTTTGTTGGCGTGCCGGGCCATGGGCCACACAGCACCGATGTTGAACAGCGGCACGCACAAACCAATCAGCATCGAGATCATCAGCAAACCACCGGGGCCTGCCAAACGATCGGCCAAGGCCAGGGCAATGAAAGAGTTGAAGCGAAAACCCACCTGCGCACTGGCGGCATGGTCGCGTTTGTCCAGGTGTTTGCCCAGCACGGGCCAGTAGGGCAGGCTGTACGACAGGGCAATCGCGCACAGGCCGAGACTCAGGCCCGCACCGATCAAGCTGGATGCGGCGTTGACATCGATGGGGCTTTTGACGATGGAGTGAAACAGCAGAACCGGAAAGAGAAAGAAGTACACCAGCGTCTCGACCGACTGCCACACGGGGCGGTTCAGGGCCGTGTAGCGGCAAATCAGGTAGCCGCACAGGATGAGCGAGAAGTCGGGGAAAAGCAGTTGGGCAAAGTTCACGGCTTGAGCATAACCGCGCTTTTCAAGGCTTGGCCGTCCAGGTGTCGCATCGGTGCAGGGATGGGTGTTCGCATGGGTTTCCCCTCTGAAAGCGGGTCATTGTTTATGCTTATGATCAGCCCATCTCAAGGAGTTTTTGTCATGATGCGTCGCAACTGGATTTCGTTGGCCACTTTGGCTTTGGTCAGTGGGTCGGTCTGGGCTCAGGCTTACCCCAATCGTGCGGTCAAGTTGCAAGTGCCATTCGCGCCAGGCGGCACCACCGACATCGTGGCCCGCGTGATTGCAGAGCCTTTGGGCAAAGCGTTGGGTCAAACTGTGTTCGTGGAAAACAAGGCCGGCGGCGGCGGTGTGGTGGGGGCCAACGAGACCGCCAAGTCTGCGCCCGATGGTTACTCGCTTGGAGTGGCCACGGTGTCCACCACGGCGGCCAATCCGGCCATCAACCCCAAGATCCCCTACAACCCGATCACCGATTTCACCCCCATCGTCAACATTGCGGCCACGCCCAATGTGATCGCAGTGCACCCGAGCTTTCCGGCCCATGACTACAAGACTTTTGTGGCCGAGTTGAAGAAAAACCCAGGCAAGTATTCCTATTCTTCTTCGGGCACGGGTGGCATTGGCCACCTGCAGACCGAGCTGTGGAAGGGCTTGGCCGGCGTGTTCATCACCCACATTCCATACCGGGGGGCAGGTCCTGCGCTCAACGACACGGTGGCCGGTCAGGTGCCGATCATTTTTGACAACATGCCCTCGGCCATGCCCTTCATCCAGACGGGCAAGTTGATCCCCATTGTGGTGGCTGCGCCCCAGCGTTTGCCGCAACTGCCCAATGTGCCCACTTTCAAGGAAGTGGGCCTGGAGCCGGTCAACCGCATGGCTTATTACGGCATCTATGGCCCCAAGAATTTGCCCAAAGAAGTGGTGGACAAAGTCAGCGCTGGCGTGAAAAAAGCCTTGCAAGACCCTGCAGTGGTCAAGCGCATTCAGGACACCGGCTCCTTGGTGGTGGGCAATTCACCTGAAGAGTTCGCAGCCCAGATCAAGGCCGAGTACGAGGTCTACAAAAAAGTCGTGGACACCCAAAAGCTCAAGCTGGACTGATGCACCCGGACAGCCAGTCGGCCATCGACCGTTTTGCCGATGCCCTCTGGCTGGAGGATGGCCTGGCTGCCAACACGCTGGCGGCTTACCGACGTGATCTGGAGCTCTTCGCCACCTGGCTGTTTGTGAACCAACGGCTGGCGCTGGACCAGGCCCAAGAGCACCATTTGCAGGCTTATTTTGCAGACCGCCATGCCCACAGCAAGGCCACTTCAGCCAACCGCAGGCTGACGGTTTTCAAGCGCTACTTTCGCTGGGCGCTGCGTGAACGCTTCATCACCCAAGACCCCACGCTGCGCATGCTGGCGGCCAAGCAGGCTTTGCGTGTGCCCAAGACCTTGGGCGAGGCGCAAGTCGATGCCTTGCTCAGTGCACCCGATGTGGCCACCGATCTGGGCCTGCGCGACCGGGCCATGCTGGAGCTGATGTACGCCAGCGGCCTGCGCGTGAGCGAGTTGGTGCTGCTCAAAACCTTGCATGTGTCTTTGAACGAAGGCGTGCTGCGCATCATGGGCAAGGGCAGCAAAGAGCGCTTGGTGCCTTTTGGTCAGGAAGCACAGCAATGGCTGCAGCGTTACATGGGGCAAGCCCGTCCGGCATTGCTCGGGCAGCGCCAGACCGAAGACCTGTTCATCACCACAAGTGGCTCCAAGCCTGGCACGGCCATGTCGCGCATCATGTTCTGGAATTTGGTCAAGCGCTATGCCATCCAGGCGGGCATCAGCTCGCCATTGTCACCGCATACCTTGCGCCACGCCTTTGCCACGCACTTGCTCAACTATGGCGCTGATTTGCGTGCCGTGCAAATGCTGCTCGGCCATGCCGACATTTCGACCACCACCATTTACACCCATGTGGCGCGTGAGCGGCTCAAAACATTGCATGCGCAACACCACCCGCGTGGGTGATGTTCATTCGCCCACCGGCGCCACTGTTACGGCCACTTCCAGCGTGTGGGCACCGCCGCCTTGCAGCACACCGCGCAGCGGCGAGACGTCGGCAAAGTCGCGGCCCACGGCCAGGCGCACATAGTCCAGGCCCGGGCTGGCCAGGCCGCAGCGGTTGTTGGTGGGGTCCAGGTCGAGCCAGCCTTGGCAGGCATGGCTGGCCAACTCGGGCACATACACCGAGGCCCAGGCGTGCGAGGCATCGCTGCCCACCAGGCGGGGCTGGCCGGGCGGTGGTTGGGTGAGCAGGTAGCCGCTCACGTAGCGGGCGGGCAGGCCCAAGGATCGCAAGCAGGCCAGCAGGATGTGGGCAAAGTCCTGGCAGACGCCACGACGGCTTTCCAGCGCTTCGAGCGCAGGGGTGTTGATGTCGGTGCTTTGCGAAGCGTAGGTGAAGTCGCGGTGCATGCGTGCCGTCAGCTCGGTGGCCGCTTGCACCAAGGGGCGGCCGGGGCTGAAGCTGCTTTGCGCATAGGCCAAAAACGCCTCGTGCACAGGTGCATGGTGTGAGCCAAAAACAAAACCGTTGTTCACGTCTGCCGGGTGGCCACCCCGGTAGCGGAAATGCTCGCGCACCGATTCCCAGCTCTGCGTTGAATTGCTGGGTGCGATGGGTGAGGTCGTGATTTCGCTGTACGCACGCACCAGCAAGCCCTCATGCGGATGGGTTAGGGCCCAGTAGGCGCGGTGGTTGCAAAAAGCATCCACGTTGTGTTGCACCGTGGCGGCGGGTTCTACATACAGGCTGTGCTGAAGCACTTGCTGGCAGGGCGTGTTGGCCGGTTGCAAGTGGGCCACATGCTGCGCGGTTTGCACCGCCGGGCTGTAGCTGTAGCGGGTTTCGTGGGTGATGGCCAGGTGCATGGGGTCTCAAGCGCCAAAGCTGAAGCGGGCGTCGCCACTGTGGGTGAAGAACAAAGCGCACAACTGGTCCGACACATGCCGTGCCGAGGTCTGGCATTCGGCCAATGTGGCATGCAAGGGCAGGGGGTGTTCGGCGCTGGGCAAGATGGCGTCGGGTGTGCAGTCCAGGGGCCACAGGGCTTCAGGCGTGAGGTCCACCAAGCGCGGCACCACCGCCGCCAGCGGTACGGTGGCCCCATCGGCCAAGCTGCCCATGCGCAGCAGGCGCGAGCGCAAGGTGTGCGCCACCCAGCCCAGGGCTCGCGGGTTGTCGGGGTTGGTCACCAGCAGGTCCATCATGGCCTGCGGTGTGCGGCTTTGCTGGTACTGCGCATGGAAGCTGATGGTGCTGTCAAACAGGTCCAGCACCGCGTCAAAGCCTGCTTGCTCGCCAATCAGGCCGCCTTGCACCGCCGTGCTCAGGGCGCTCGACAAAAATTCCAGCCGCTCGATGTGGCGGCCAATCGACAAGAGTCGCCAGCCGTCGTCGCGGGTCATGCGGTCGGTTTGTGCGCCCGTCAGGGCGGCCAGCATCTGGCTGGTCTCGGCCAGCAGGGCTTGCACTTCCACGGTGTCTTGCGAGTTGTCGCTGGCCACGGAATTGAAAAAACGCGACTCGGCTTGCTCCAGCAGCCGCCAGTGTTCGGGCGACAAACGCTCGCGCACCGACGAGGCGGCCAGTCGCACCGAGCGCAAATTGAAGCCCACGCTGGTGGCCAGTTTGTTGTCCCAAAGACCCGCAATCAGCGAGCGCTCGAACACGCGGTGGGCTTGCGCGGCGGCGGGCACGCCAGGGCGCACCAAGCCGTGGCGCGTGGCCATCTGGGTGATGAAGTTCAAAAGCAGCGGCTGGTTCTGGTTTTCGCTGTTCAAAATCTCCAGGCTCAGGCGCACCAGGCGCAGCGTGTTTTCGGTGCGTTCGGTGTAGCGGCCCATCCAGAACAGGTTTTCGGCGGCGCGGCTGGTGACCAGGCGCTGGCGCTGGGCCAGCACGCTGGCCGAGGGTTGGGGCGATTCGTTTTTGGCCACGCTGGCGCTTGCAGGGCGCTCGGTGGCGTGGGCTTGGACCCACACATCGGCACTGCTGCCGCCGCGCTGCATGGAGGCAATGCCCTCGCGCGTGCCCAGCCGGGCCAGACCGCCGGGCAACACTTGCCAGCCGCCTTGTGCGTCGGCCACGGCAAACACGCGCAACACCACGGGCCGCGATTCGATGGCCGCATGGCCAGGGGCCTGCGTTTGCCAAGTGGGCTGGTGCGACAGCGGCAACCACGACTGCAAGGTGTAGGCGTCCGGGTCGCGCAAGATGCGACCAGCCCATTCGTCTTGCTCGCGCCGGCTCAGTTGGTGGCCCAGCACCGGCTCGAAGCTATGGCGGTCGGTGTGGTACGGGTAGGTGGGCTTGATCACGCAGCCCTGGATGCGCGGCAGCACGTCTTGCAAGGCCGCCGCTTCACCGCACCACCAACTCGGGATGGCGGGCAACTGCAGTTCTTCGCCCAGCAAGTCACGCGCCAACGCCGGCATGAAGCCCAGCAGCGCGTTGGACTCCAGAAAGCCCGAGCCCGGCGTGTTGGCCACCAGCACGTTGCCGCTGCGCACCGCCTGCAACAGGCCGGGCACACCCAGCGTGGAGTCGGCACGCAGCTCCAGCGGGTCCAGCCAGTCGTCGTCCACCCGGCGCAAGAGGCCGTGCACCGGTTGCAGGCCTTGCAGGGTTTTGAGGTAGAGCTTCTCGTCGCGCACCGTTAGGTCGTTGCCCTGCACCAGGCTCAGGCCCAGGTAGCGGGCCAGGTAGGCGTGCTCGAAATAGGTTTCGTTGTAGGGCCCGGGCGTGAGCAGCGCGATGTGGGCCGATGCCCCGGCCGGACTGCGTGCCTTGAGGCCATCGATCAGGGTGCGGTAGGTCTCGGCCAGGCGCTGCACCGGAAAGCCTTCAAACGCCTTGGGGAACTGGCGCGAAACGATGAGGCGGTTTTCCAGCAAATAACCCAAGCCAGAAGGGGCTTGGGTGCGCTGCGACAGGAGCCACCAGCAGCCATCCGGCCCCCGCGCCAGGTCAAACGCGGCCAGCGACAAATAGCGACCGCCCACCGGCGGCACGCCGTGCATGGCGGGCAAGTAGGCGGGGTGACCCTGGACCAGCGCCGCAGGCAATTGCCCGCTGAGCACCAGGTTTTGCGGGCCATAGGCATCGGCCATGATGCGTTCGAGCAGCTGCATGCGCTGCAGCACGCCCGCTTCGATCTGTTGCCAGTTGGCCTCGGGCACCATGAGCGGGAACAGGTCGAGCGACCAAGGGCGTTGCGGCTGGTCGGCCGCGGCGTAGACGTTGTAAGTGATGCCGTTGTCGCGCACTTGCCGTTGCAAATTGCCCATGCGCAGACCCAAGCTGTCCAGACCCTCGTTGCCCAGGTGCTGGATGAAGGTCTGCCAGGCCTCGCTCATCTGAGCCTGGTCTTGGGGCTCTTCGCTTGCTGGCGGAATGGTCAATCCACGCAGCTCGTCCCAATGCCCCGCAGGCGCGGCCAGCGCCTGGTGCGCCAGCCAGTTCATGGCTTGCGCATCCAGGTGTTCAGTGCGTCTTTCTTGGGGTTCATTCATCCAGCCATTGTCGCTCAGGCTTTGCGCAAATCCAGGGTGTACGGGAACTCTGGGCTGGCGTGCAAGGTGACGTTAGGGCCGAGCGCGGCCAACTGCTTCATCGCACCGGGCGTGTGGCCCATGCGGAAGAAGCGGGCCAGGCGTCGGCTTTCGGCCTCGTAGGCGTTGACCGGGAAGGTGTCGTAACTGCGGCCACCGGGGTGCACCACGTGGTACTGGCAGCCGCCCAGCGAGCGCTTCATCCAGGTGTCCACCAGGTCCACCGTCAGCGGTGCGTGCAGGCCGATGCTCGGGTGCAAGGACGATGGCGGGTTCCAGGCCTTGTAGCGCACGCTGGCCACATACTCGCCCACCACGCCCGTGGGTTGCAGGGGCAGGGGCTTGCCGTTCACGGTCACGGTGTGGCGCGAGGGGTTGATGCCGGTCACGTGCACCTCGATGCGCTCCAGCGACGAGTCCACATAGCGGGCGGTGCCGCCTGCGCCGTTTTCTTCGCCCATGACGTGCCAGGGTTCCAGCGCGTTGCGCAGGGTCAGCACCGCGCCATCGACCTTGACTTGGCCGACCAGCGGGAAGCGGAACTCGAAATGCGGCGCGAACCAGCTGGGGTCGAAGTGGAAGCCCGCGTCGCCCAGCTCGGTCAGCACATCGTCAAAATCCTTGTGGATCCAGTGCGGCAGCATGAAGCGGTCGTGCAGCTCGGTGCCCCAGCGGGTCACGGGTGCCGCGTAGGGCTCGTCCCAGAAGCGGGCGACCAGCGCACGCAAGAGCAGCTGCTGCACGATGCTCATGCGGGCATGGGGCGGCATCTCGAAGGCCCGCAACTCCAACAGCCCCAAGCGCCCGGTGCTGCTGTCTGGCGAGTACATCTTGTCGATGCAAAACTCGCTGCGGTGGGTGTTGCCCGTCACGTCGATCAAAATGTTGCGCAAGGTGCGGTCCACGATCCAGGGCGGCATGTCGACCCCGTACTTTTGGCGGTTGCGCATGATCTCGCGCAGGGCAATCTCCAATTCATAGACCTGGTCGTTGCGGGCCTCGTCCACCCGGGGGGCCTGGCTGGTCGGTCCGATGAACATGCCGCTGAACAAATAGCTCAAGCTCGGATGGTTGTGCCAGTAGAGGATGAGGCTGGCCAGCAGCTCGGGGCGGCGCAAGAACGGGCTGTCGGCAGGTGTGGCACCGCCCATCACCATGTGGTTGCCGCCGCCGGTGCCGGTGTGGCGGCCGTCGGTCATGAACTTCTCGGCCGACAAGCGTGTCTCAAAAGCGGCCTGGTACAAGAACTCGGTGTGGTCCACCAGCTCGCCCCAGTTGTGAGCCGGGTGGATGTTGACCTCGATCACGCCCGGGTCGGGTGTGACTTGCAGGAGTTTGAGGCGTGGGTCGCGTGGCGGCGGGTAGCCCTCCAGCACCACCTTCATGCCCAGCTTCAAGGCGTTGGCTTCGACCGCGCTCACCAGGGCCAGGTAGTCCTCCAGTCGAGCAAGCGGCGGCATGAAGACATACAGCACGCCCGACTTCTCGCCTTTTTTCAGGGCCTCGGCTTCGACCTTGGGGCCATTGGCGCGGTTGGGGTCGCGCACTTCCACGCACAAGGCGGTGCGGACCACCGACGGGTCGGACTCGAAGCGCTGGACGGCTTGCGCGTGCTCGGCTCGGCTGGGGTGGCGGGTTTGCAGGGTGATGGGTGCGGAGGGCAGGGCCGTGCGCTGGGCAAAGGGGTCCTGTTCGATCATCTGCAAGCGGTCAGTGGGCGCAGACCAGGGCAGCGAGTCCAGCGGCAAGCGCCAGCCCATGGGCGAGTCGCCAGGCATGAGGTACATGCGTTCTTCGCGCAGGAACCAACGGCCTGTCTCCCAAGACGAGATGGCCGGGTTGCCCGTGTCTACCGGTTGAAGGGGCAAGACATAGCCCACTTCTTGTTCCAGGCCCTGGCTGAAGACGCGGTGCAGGCGGTTGCGTTCCATCTCGTCGTCCAGGCGTGCGTCAAACGGGTCCACGTTCACCGGCAGGCGGCGTTCGCGCCAGAGGTAGTACCAAGTGTCTTCGTAGCCGGGCAGCACGGTGTCGCCCGGCAAGCCCAGTTGCTGGGTCAGCCCCTGCATGAAGCGTTGGGCATCGGCGCTGGTGTAGTGGCTCGGTTCGCGTTCGTCGGCAAACACCTCGGGGTTTTGCCAGCAGGGCGTGCCATCGGCCCGCCAGTAAATGCTCAGCGCCCAGCGTGGCAGCTGTTCGCCGGGGTACCACTTGCCCTGGCCAAAATGCAAAAAGCCGCCCTGGCCGTATTGCTGTCGCAGCTTGTGCACCAGCTCGGTGGCCAGGCCGCGTTTGGTGGGGCCCAGGGCGTCGGTGTTCCATTCGGCGCCATCGCGGTCCTGGGTGGACACAAAGGTGGGCTCGCCGCCCATGGTCAGGCGCACGTCCTCGGCCACCAGTTGCGCATCGACCTGCTCGCCCAGTTTGAGCACATCGGCCCACTGCTCGTCGGAGTATGGTTTGGTCACGCGGGGCGACTCGTGGATGCGGGTGACCTTCATCTCGTGGCTGAACTCGACTTCGGCCTTGTCCATCAAGCCCTCAATGGGCGCTGCCGCAGAAGGCTGTGGGGTGCAAGCCAGCGGAATGTGCCCCTCACCGGCCAGCAAGCCCGAGGTCGGGTCCAGCCCCACCCAGCCTGCGCCGGGCAGGTACACCTCGCACCAGGCGTGCAGGTCGGTGAAGTCGACTTCGGTGCCGCTGGGCCCGTCGAGCGATTTCACATCGGGGGCCAGCTGGATCAAATAGCCCGAGACAAAGCGGGCCGCAATGTTCATGTGGCGAAACAGTTGCACCAGGAGCCAAGCCGAGTCGCGGCAGGAGCCGCTTTTGAGGGTCAGCGTTTCTTCGGGCGTCTGCACGCCCGGCTCCATGCGGATGGTGTAGCGGATGTCCTGGTGCAGGCGCTGGTTGATTTGCACCAGAAAATCGATGGTGCGTTGGCGCTTGCGGTCCAGGGTGCTCAGGTACTTCTTGAATTGGGGGGTCTTGTTCTCTTTGATGAGGTAAGACTGCAGCTCTTCTTTGACCAGCTCTGAGTACTTGAAGGGCACCTCTTCGGCGGAGGGCTCCAAGAAGAAGTCAAAGGGGTTGAACACCGCCATCTCGGTGACCACGTCCACGGTGACTTTGAACTGGGTGGTTTTTTGGGGGAAGACCAGCCGCGCCTGGTAATTGGCAAACGCGTCTTGTTGCCAGTTGATGAAATGATCTTCGGGCTCGACCTTGAGGCTGTAGCTCAGGATGCGGCTGCGGCTGTGGGGGGCCGGGCGCAGGCGGATGACTTGAGGGCCCAGCTGAACAGGACGGTCGTAGATGTAGTGGGTGACGTGGTGCAGGGCAACGTGTATCGACATATTTCTAACAGCGCAACAGGGGCTGCACGCATGACAAGTGCAGCTTGGGCTTTTTAAACTAGCAAGACACGCGCCAGGCCAGACGCTGGCGCTCGATAACAGCCATTCAGGGAGGCTGAAGATGCACACTTTGCGCTGGGCCCGGGGCCTTTCGCCTGCGCTGCTGGCCTGGTGCGCCGGGGTGGCTGTGCAGTTGCAGCAAACCGCGCTGTGGCCTGCAGCGGCTTATGGGGCTGTGGCGGGCTTGGCCTTGGCCATCCTCGGGTGGGCACGCGCCGCAGGCTTGTACCGACACATGAGCATCTGCACTGCGGCGCTCTTGTTGTCTTTTGCCTGCACAGGTGGTCATGCACTGTTGCAGGTTCGGGCCATCGACCCTGCGCTGGAGGGGCAAGACCTGGAGCTGGTGGGCGTGGTGCAGGCCATGCCCCAGCGCCAGGACATCGGCTGGCGCTTTCGTTTTGAGGTGGAGACGGCCCACCGCGTGGACGGCGGGCAAGCTGTGACCGTCCCCCGAAAGGTCTATCTGGGCTGGTACGGCCAAGACGGCGTGAGTGACAGCGGCTGGAACCTGTCGGCCCTGCCCGAGCCGGTGCAAGCCGGTGAACGCTGGCGTTTGCGGGCCCGCCTGAAGGCACCGCACGGCAACATGAACCCGCGTGGTTTTGACTACGAACTGTGGTTGTGGGAGCAGGGCATTGGGGCCACGGGCACGGTGCGCACAGGCGCAGCCCACCCGCCGCCCCTGCGTTTGGGGCAGACCTGGATGCACCCGGTGGAGTGGTGGCGTCAAAGTGTGCGCGACCGTTTGCAAAATCGGCTGGGGACGGGCGATGCCGGCGTGGCGGGCATTGTGGTGGCGCTGGTCACAGGCGATCAGGCTGCCATCGACCGAAGTCACTGGGATGTGTTCAGGGCCACGGGCGTTGCGCATTTGATGAGCATTTCAGGGCTGCACGTGACCATGTTCGCCTGGTTGGCCGCCGTCAGTGTGGCCTGGGGCTGGCGTCAATCGGCCCTGTGCGGCTTCAAGGGGGCCTTGCGCTGGCCCGCGCCCCAGGTGGGGGCTGTGGCGGGGCTGGGTTTGGCGGTCTTGTATGCGGTGTTCAGCGGTTGGGGTGTGCCTGCGCAACGCACCGTGTGGATGTTGGGCGTGGTGGTGCTCTTGCGCTTGTCGGCCCGGCAATGGGCCGCTGGCCACGTGTGCCTGTTGGCTGCCGCCGTGGTGCTGACCTTGGACCCGTGGGCCTTGTTGCAGCCCGGCTTTTGGCTCAGCTTTGTCGCCGTGGCGGTGCTGCTGTGGACCGACCAGCGCCGCAGCGGCATGCACCCCGTGGGTGCAAGCGGTGCGCCAGCTTGGTGCCCGGTGTGGATGTATTCATGGCTGCGTCGGGGCTGGGGTTTGCTGCGCGAGCAATCGGTGGTCACGCTGGCGCTGGCTCCTTTGTGTTTGCTGTTCTTCGGTCAGGTGTCGGTGGTGGGTTTGCTGGCCAACCTGGTGGCCATTCCCTGGGTGAGCTTTGTGGTCACGCCGCTGGCCATGTTGGGGGTACTGTGGCCGGGCTTGGCTGTGTTGGCCGCATGGGCCTTGCAACCTTTGACCGCCGTGCTGGTGTGGATGGCCGCTTGGCCAGGTGCCAGCGTGCAACTGGCCTTGCCGCCTTGGGGTTTTGCGGCGCTGGCGCTGTGTGCCGCGCTGTTGTGGGTGAGTGCGGTGCCCCGCGCCTGGAAGCTGGCGAGCCTGTCCTTGTTGTGGCCCGCACTGTTTTGGACGGCACCGCGTCCCGCAATGGGAACTTATGAATTGCTCATCACCGATGTGGGGCCGGGCAATGCTGTTTTGGTGCGCACGGCGAAGCACAGCTTGCTGTATGACACGGGTCCACGGTATTCGGCCGAGAGCGATGCAGGTCACCGCGTGCTGGTGCCCCTGCTGGCGCAAACGGCAGAAAAGCTCGATGTACTCATGCTCAGCCACCGCGACAGTGACCACACCGGGGGCGCGGCAGCCGTGCTGGCCATGCAGCCGCAGGTGCTCTTGTCGTCGTCGCTGGAGTCGGAACACCCTTTGTGGGGCATGGCCTCATCCAGCACGCTGTGCAGCCGCGGGCAATCGTGGGTGTGGGACGGCGTGCGCTTCGAGGTGCTGCACCCTGCGCTTGACGGGTCAGAAAGTTCGGCTTCAACGCGCAAACCAAATTCTTTGAGCTGCGTCTTGCGCATCAGCGATGGGGTGCATGCGGCGTTGTTAGCGGGTGACATCGAAGCGCCACAGGAGCAGGCGCAGGTGGCCGTTGGCTTGGAGCCGGTGGACCTGCTTTTGGTGCCGCACCACGGCAGCAAGACGTCGTCGACCCCCGAGTTTTTGGCGGCGCTACAGCCGCGCCTCGCGCTGGTGCAGGCGGGCTACCGCAACCGTTTCGGCCATCCCGCACCCGCTGTGCTGGCGCGTTATGCGGCCATGGGCATTCGCGTGATCGACAGCCCGCATTGCGGGGCGGCTACTTGGCGCAGCGATGCGCCCGAGCAGGTGCTCTGCGAGCGTGAACGTTCCCGCCGGTATTGGCACCACCGGCCGCCATGATTGATGTGTAGGGCCTGAAGGTGCCGACCTGCGAGGCTTTGTTTTGTAGGTCAGGGACTTCAGCCCCGACAAGCCTTGATGCTTGTCTTGATGCGGGTCAAGCGGTATTGGTACGCAACTTGCTATCCTCCAAGCAGGAGTAATGAGCTATGCGCCAATTTGATGAGATGTACAGCCGCTTGCCTGCCACGGGCGATGCGGGCGAGGTGAGAAAACACTACGCGGCCTATGCCCGTTGGTTGCAGGCGCAAGACCCCAAGACCATGGCCGCACGCCGCGAAGAGGCCGAGATGATCTTTCGCCGTGTGGGCATCACCTTCGCGGTCTACGGTGACAAGGACGAAGACGGCTCCGGCACCGAGCGCCTGATCCCGTTTGACCTGATCCCCCGCGTGATCGCCGCCCAAGAGTGGAAGAGCATGGAGGCCGGTCTGGTGCAGCGCGTCACGGCGCTCAACCGCTTCATCTACGACGTTTACCACGATCAAGAGATCCTCAAGGCCGGCGTGATCCCGCGGGAGCAGATCGAGAACAACGCCCAGTTCCGCCCCGAGATGGTGGGCGTGGATGTGCCCAACAACATTTACTCGCACATCAGCGGCATCGACATCGTGCGCGCTCCTGACAGCGCAGGCAACGGCGAGTACTACGTGCTCGAAGACAACCTGCGCGTGCCCAGCGGCGTGAGCTACATGCTCGAAGACCGCAAGATGATGATGCGGCTGTTCCCCGACTTGTTCAGCCAGCACCGCGTGGCCCCGGTGGCGCATTACCCCGACTTGTTGTTGGAGACGCTGCGCGCCAGCAGCCCCGCCACCACGGCCGAGCCCACGGTGGTGGTGCTCACGCCCGGCATGTACAACAGCGCCTACTTCGAGCACGCCTTTTTGGCGCAGCAAATGGGCGTGGAGCTGGTCGAAGGGCAAGACCTGTTTGTCAAAGACAAGTTCGTTTACATGCGCACCACGCGCGGCCCCAAGCGGGTGGATGTGATTTACCGCCGGGTGGACGACGACTTTTTGGACCCCAACGTGTTCCGTCCCACATCGACGCTGGGCTGTGCCGGCCTGATGGAGGCCTACAAGGCCGGGCATGTGGCGATTTGCAACGCGGTAGGCACGGGCGTGGCCGACGACAAGTCGATCTACCCCTATGTTCCAGACATGATCAAGTTCTATCTTGGCGAAGAACCGATCCTGAAAAACGTGCCGACATTCATGTGCCGCAAGCCCGAGGATTTGCAGTACACCCTGGCCAACCTCAAAGACCTGGTGGTCAAGGAAGTGCACGGTGCGGGCGGTTACGGCATGTTGGTCGGCCCGGCCTCGACGAAAGAAGAGATTGAGCGCTTTCGGGCGGCCTTGCTGGCCAACCCCGAGGGCTACATCGCGCAGCCCACGCTCAGCCTGTCGAGCTGCCCGACTTTTGTGGAAAGCGGCATCGCGCCGCGCCACATCGACCTCAGGCCCTTTGTGCTCAGCGGTCGCACGGTGCAGATGGTGCCCGGCGGCTTGACACGCGTGGCCTTGAAAGAAGGCTCTTTGGTGGTCAACAGCAGCCAGGGCGGCGGCACCAAAGACACCTGGATTTTGCAGGACTGAAAAGGGGAGAACACACATGCTTTCAAGAACCGCCGACCACCTTTTCTGGATGTCCCGCTACATGGAGCGGGCGGAGAACACCGCCCGCATGCTCAATGTGAGCTACGAGACCTCGCTTTTGCCCCAGTCTGCCGCCGCTGTCGAAGCGGGTTGGGAAGGCATCTTGTCGATCAGCGAGTTGCTGCCTTCTTACTTGGCTTTGTACAAAACCATCACACCGCGCGATGTGATGGAATTCATGGTCAAGGACGTGGACAACCCCTCGTCGATCATCTCGTGCCTGCGGGCCGCCCGTGAAAATGCCCGCGCTGTGCGCGGCACCTTGACCACCGAGGTCTGGGAGACGCAAAACCAGACCTGGCTCGAAGTCAACCGCATGCTCAAGAGCGGCGAGTTCGAGCGCGATCCGGGCCAATTTTTTGAATGGGTGAAGTTCCGCTCGCACTTGTCACGCGGCGTGACGGTGGGCACCATGCTGATGGACGAGTCGCTGTACTTCATGCGCATGGGCACATTTTTGGAGCGGGCCGACAACACGGCGCGTTTGGTGGATGTGAAGTTCCACGCCATGAACAACGACTTTTTTGGCGCACCGCAGTACGGTGGAGCCGAGACCGAGAGCACGCAGGAATACGACTTCTACCACTGGAGCGCCATCTTGCGCAGCGTCAGCGGTTTTGAGGTCTACCGCAAGGTCTACCGCGATGTGATCCGCCCGGAGCGTGTGGCCGAGTTGCTGATCTTGCGACCCGACATGCCGCGCTCGCTGCACGCCAGCCTGAACGAGGTCTTGTCCAACTTGAAGCTGGTCGCGCATGACCCGGACAGCGACACCCTGCGCGATGCCGGGCGTTTGTTGTCAGAGCTGGCCTTTGGCCGCATCGACGAGATTTTGGCCACAGGCTTGCACGCCTATTTGACGCAGTTTTTGGACCGCGTCAATGTGCTGGGCGGCCGCATCAGCCGCGAGTTCTTGATGCCGTCTGCGGCTTGAGCGTTCAATCGCCCAAGGTCAACACCACCGGTGCATGGTCGCTGGGGCGTTCGTTTTTGCGCGGGGCCCGGTCGATCACACAGGCAGTGGCGTGAGGCTTGAGGGCTTCAGAAATCAAAATGTGGTCGATCCTCAAGCCCCGGTTACGGCGGAAAGCGAATTCCCGGTAGTCCCACCAGCTGTAGCTTTTTTCGGGCTGCTCAAACAGGCGGAAGCTGTCACTCAGTCCCAAGTCGATCAGGGCCTGCAGCTTTTCGCGCTCGGCATCGGTGCAGTGGATGGTGCCTGCCAGCGCCACCGGGTCCCACATGTCCAGTTCGTCAAAGGTGATGTTGTAGTCGCCCATGAGCACCAGCTTGGGGTGACGCGTCATCTCGTCCTTGACCCAGTTGCGCAGCGCGTCGAGCCAGCGCATTTTGTAGACGAACTTGTCGCTGTCAGGCGCCTGACCGTTGGGGAAGTACGCGCCGATCACGCGGACATCGCCACCTGCACCGTCTGGGTAGGTCGCGGCGATCACGCGGGACATCTCGTCTTCAAACCCGGGGATGTTCTTGACCACATCCACGCCTTCGCTGCGTGAGATCAAGGCCACCCCGTTGTAGGTTTTCTGGCCAAACCAATGGGCCTGGTAACCGGCCTCGTTGAAAGCGGCCACCGGGAACTTGTCGTCCGTGAGTTTGAGTTCTTGCAGGGCCAGCACATCGGTGGGGTTGGCGGCGAGCCAATCCAGCACTTGAGGCAAGCGCACGGACAGCGAATTGACGTTCCAGGTGGCAATTTTCATGAGGTGCTCAGATGTGCAAGTAGGCCAAAACGCCGATCACGACACCGCCTGCGCCTGCGCCGTACATGACGTATTCCAGCCATTTCTTTTTGGACAGCAGGGCAATCGCGGCCATGGCAATCGCCACTTGCAGCACGGTGGTGGCCTGAGCCCAGCGGTGGTGCTGGTGCATTTGCTCGTCAGATTGGTGGTCCCATTCTTTGGCTTCGGCTTCGAGCTTTTCAGCGCCGGCCTTGATCTCGGATTTCTCGGCCTTGTAGCGTTTGATCTCGTCCTGGTAGAACTCTTTTTTGGCGGGGGCCAGTTCCATGGCCAGCTCGCTCAGGTTTTGCTTGCTGCTTTTGGCCTGGTAATAGTTCCATTGGTTGGACGCCTCGGTCTTTTTGATGGCCGCGTTGTTTTTGTAGAGACCTGCGTTGGCCTGGGTCGCGCCGCCCATGTAACCAAACAAGGCACCCACCGTGGCGATCACCGCGGTGAACATGGCGATCGAGCTGGTGTGGCCATCGCCATGGCCTTGGGCGGCGTGTTCCAACTCGTGGTCATGGGGGCCGTGTACGTGAAAACCGTGTTCTGACATGGTGTCTCCTCAGATGTGGTGTTGGTAAGTAACGAAGCTGAAAGGCAGACCGTTGGCGGCCACATGTGATTCGCGCTGGACTTCTTGCCAGCCTGCGCCCAATGTGGGGGCAAAGGCATCGCCTTCAAAGTCCTGATCGATCTCGGTCACCACGGCGGTGCTGGCGTGGGGCGCAGCCTGCGCGTAAATCTCGGCCCCCCCGATGACCCAGGCTTGGGCATCGGCTGGGCACAAGGTCATGGCCTCGTCGATGGAGCCTGCCCGCAAAGCGCCTTCGGCTTGCCAATCGGGCTGGCGCGTCACCACGATGTTGAGGCGGCCGGGCAGGGGGCGGAATTTGGGTGGCAGCGAGTCCCAGGTCTTGCGGCCCATGATGACCGGCTGGCCAAGTGTGGTGCGCTTGAAGTGCGCCAGATCCTCGGGCAGGTGCCAGGGCAGGATGTTTTGGGCACCAATCACACCATTGCGGGCGCGGGCATAAATCAGGTGAAGTTTCATCTCGGACAGGCGCGTAGGCCCCAGCAAAAAGTCAAACAGCCACAGGCGCTTTGATGGCCGGATGGCACTCGTAGCCCACCACTTCGAAGTCTTCGAATTCGTAGTCAAAGATCGAGGCCGGCTTGCGCTTGATGTTGAGCGTGGGGTAGGCCATGGGCGTGCGGCTCAGTTGCAGCTCGACCTGCTCATGGTGGTTGCTGTAGATGTGGCAATCGCCACCGGTCCAGATGAAGTCGCCCACGTCCATGTCGCACTGCTGCGCGATCATGTGGGTCAGCAGGGCATAGCTGGCAATGTTGAAGGGCACACCCAAAAAGATGTCGGCGCTGCGCTGGTAAAGCTGGCAACTGAGCTTGGGCTTGTCACCTGCCTTTTGAGGCGGTGCCACATAAAACTGGAAAAAAGCATGGCAAGGCATCAAAGCCATTTGGTCCAGCTCGGCCACGTTCCAGGCGCTCACGATGATGCGGCGCGAATCGGGGTTGTTTTTGAGCGTGTCCATGACCTGCTGGATCTGGTCGATGTGACCGCCGCCGGGTGTGGGCCAGTTGCGCCATTGCACGCCATAGACCGGACCCAGGTCACCGTCTTCGCGGGCCCATTCGTCCCAGATCGTGCAGCCGCGCTCTTGAAGCCATTTCACATTGCTGTCGCCGCGCAAAAACCACAGCAGCTCCACGATGATGGCCTTGAGAAAAACCTTCTTGGTGGTCACCAGCGGAAAGCCTTCATTCAGGTCAAAACGCATCTGATGCCCAAACACACTGCGCGTGCCGGTGCCGGTGCGGTCGCCCTTTTGCACGCCCGTCGTGTAAACGTGGCGCATGAAGTCTTCGTATTGACTGCGGATGGGGCGTGCAGGGGTGTTCATGCCTGAAGTGTAAATGTTGTGGAATGTGTCAAATCAGGGCCGCTGAATGACGCGGCCCGGGTTGAGGATGTTGTGCGGGTCCAGCGCTTGCTTGACGGCCCGCATCATGGCCATCGCGGTGGGGTCTTTGTAGAGAGGCAGTTTGCCGACTTTGAGCTCGCCCACGCCGTGCTCGGCACTGATCGATCCGTCGAACTTGAGCACTTGGTCAAACACCAGGGTGTTCACGCGCTCTTCGTTGCCGCGCAAAAAGGCTTGACCATCCACGCCTTCGGGGGCTTGCACGTTGTAGTGCAGGTTGCCGTCGCCCAGGTGGCCAAAATCCACCATGCGCACGCCGGGTACTTCGCGCGCCAGCATCGCATCGGTCTCCGCCACAAAGGCCGGGATGCGCGAGACCGGGATGCTGATGTCGTGTTTGATGTTCAGGCCTTCGGTGGCTTGGGCCAGGGTGATGCTTTCGCGGATGTGCCACAGGCCCCGGGCCTGGGTCAGGTTTTCGGCCACTACGGCATCGCTCACGCAACCCGCCTCCAGAGCGGCTTCGAGCAAGGCTTCAAACTGGCCACGCGCATGGGCTTCGTTTTCGCTGTCGGAATTTTCCAGCAGCACGCACCAAGGCGTGTCTTGCCAAAGCGGCACGCGCAGTTGGGGGTAGTGCTTGTCCACCAGGCCCAGGGCAAACTGGTTCATCACTTCAAAACCCGTCAGTCCCGGGCCCAGGCGCTGGTGGGCCAGGCCCAGCAGCTCCACTGCGGCTTGCATCGTAGGCACGGCTGCCCAGGCGGTCAGCTGCGCAGCGGGCTGTGGGTAGAGCTTCATGGTCGCAGCGCAGATGATGCCCAACGTGCCTTCGCTGCCGATCATCAGGTTGCGCAGGTCGTAGCCGGTGTTGTCTTTGCGCAGGCCGGTCAGGCCGTTCCAGACCTCGCCTTGAGCGGTCACCACTTCCAGGCCCAAGCACAGCTCGCGTGTGTTGCCGTAGCGCACCACCTGCGTGCCGCCTGCGTTGGTGCCCAGGTTGCCACCAATCGTGCAGCTGCCCTCAGCGCCCAGGCTCAAGGGAAACAGGAACCCGGCGTTTTCGGCGGCAGCCTGCAGGTTTTGCAGCACGCAGCCGGCTTCCACCGTGATGGTCAGGTTGGCCGGGTCGATGGCACGCACCGCGTTCATGCGGGTCATGCTGAGCACAATTTGGGTCCCTGAGTCGTCGGGCACACCGCCCACCACCAAGCCGGTGTTGCCGCCTTGCGGCACGATGGGCGTGCCCGCTGCGGCGCAGGCCTTGACCACAGCGGCGACTTCCGAAGTGCTGCCGGGGCGCACCACGGCCAGGGCATGGCCGCGCACGCGTTTGCGCCAGTCTTGCTCCCAGGGGCTCAGGTCGGCACCGGGCTCGTCGTGGGTGAGCACATTGGCTGCGCCGCAGATCTGGCGCAATTGAGCGATGAGGGCTTGGCAGGGCAGGTCGGTCATGTTCGGGTCAGCCCATGGCTGAATCAGAGAAAACTCAATTTTTGGGCACGGGCACAAAGTTGCCCGTCGCCTTGGCGGCTTTGATTCGGATGCGCACATGCAGGGCGCAAGCCACAAACAAGCTGGTGCACAAGATCACTTGCAGCAGGGCCAGACCGTTGGACGGCCACTTGTCGCCCCAGGCCCGCACAGCACCTTCGGTGAAGTACAGCCACACCAGCAGGCTGACCCAGCGGTAGGTGTACATGCGGTGCTTGAGCAAACCCGCCAGCGGCAGGCACAAAGGCAGTACCTTGATGGCCCACCAGGAGCCGCCCGGGCGCAGTGGGGCCAGCCACAACTCCCAGGCCAGGCCCACCAAAATCAGGCCAAGCAAGCTGCTCACGGCGAGCCAGCGCGTGAAATTCACGCCAGAGGGGGTGGGGTCGGTTTTTGTGTTCATGGCGGTGGCATCATACCGGTCATGAAATCCCTTCCTTCCGTGCCGACTTGGCGCGAACACTTCAGTACTTGGTGGCAAGAGTTGACCGAGTTGCCATGGCGTCAGATGCTGGGCGTCTTGGGTCAGCGTTTTCGCGATGCGCGTTTGGGCGTGAGCGCCAGTTCCCTGACCTTCACCACGGTGCTGGCCCTGGTGCCTTTGTTTGTGGTGGGCCTGTCGGTGTTTGCAGCCTTTCCGTTGTTTGGCAAGTTCCAGGACACGATCCAGCGCTGGCTGATTGACAGCTTGGTGCCCGAGAGCATCTCGCGCCAGGTGCTGAGCTACTTGACGCAGTTTTCCCGCAAAGCCAGCCGTCTGGGCGCGGTGGGTTTGGTGGCGGTTGTCATGACCGCGGTGGCCTTGATGGTGACCATTGAGCGGACGCTGGGTCAGATCTGGCGCATTGACCGGCAGCGGCCTTTGGCGCAACGTGTCTTGCTGTACTGGTCGGCCATCACCTTGGGGCCCTTGTTTTTGGGGGCCAGTTTGGCCATCACGTCCTATGTGGTGACGGCATCGCAGGATGTGGTCGATGTCTTGCCCGGCATCGTGCGCGGTTTGTTGGACGGTGTGGAGTTCTTCTTGCTGGTGGCTTGTGTGAGCGGCCTGTATTTTTATGTGCCCAACACCCGGGTGCAATGGCGTCATGCCGTTACGGCGGGCTTTCTGGTGGCGGGGGGCATTGAAATTGCCAAAAAGCTGCTGGCGGTTTACCTGACCCAGATCCCGACTTATTCGGTGATCTATGGTGCTTTTGCGGCGGTGCCGATCTTGTTGGTCTGGATCTATGTGACTTGGGTGATTGTGTTGCTCGGCGCAGTGATCGCGGCCAGCATGCCCGAGGTGCGACGTCAGCATTTGCGTCAGCCCGATGGCGCCGGTTGGTCGTTTCGCGTGGCGCTGGAGGTGATTTCGGCACTCAACGCCACCCGGCAAACGGCTCCCCATGGCTTGACAGCCGATGCCTTGAGCGTGCAACTGCGGCTCGATTTACGCGAGGTGAACGCGGTGCTGGAGGTCTTGCGCAGTCTGGATTGGGTGGGCCTGCTGCGCGACGGTGGTGGGCCTCAGGCCTCGCGCCATGTGCTGCTGATCGATCCGGCTGTGACGCCGGTTGGCCCTTTAGCTGATCGCTTGCTCTTGTCTCGTGCTTTGAACATCGATCCCATTTGGGTGGTCACTGGTTTGAGTGAATTGAACCTTGAACCCTTCTTGTCAAGCCATTGAAATCACATGCCAACAATACAAGCGAAATGAGCGGATGGATATTCCGGGTTTACTCCAGCCGGATATTGCCGTCCGTGATCAGCTTTTGCGACTTGGCCATATCGTTGGCCTGGAACTTGCGGAAGTCCTCGATGCTGCCGCCACCCACGATCAGGCCCTGGCTGATCAGCTTGTCCTTCATGTCGGTGGCCAGCGCCTTGTTGACCTGGGCGTTGAGCAGGTCCTTGATGTCCTGCGGCGCTTTGGTCGGTGCCCACAAGCCGTACCAGCTGTAGAACTCGTAGCCCGGCAGGGTTTCGGCCACGGTCGGCACATCGGGCAGGTTGGGCGTGCGGTGCGCCGAGGTCACGGCCACCACCCGCAGCAAACCGTTCTTGTGGTATTGCAGCGAGCCCAGGATTGGGTCAATGAAACCGTCGATCTGGCCGCCGATCAGGTCTTGGAAAGCTGGGGCCGTGCCCTTATAGGGCACAACGGTGTAGTCGAGTCCGCCATTTTTCTTGAGCAGCTCGGTAGCCAGATGGCCGGCCGAGCCCACAGACCCCACGGCAAAGGTCATCTTGCCAGGATTGGCCTTGGCATAGGCCACCAACGACTTGATGTCGGTGACGGGCAAGTTCTTGTTGATGGCCACCGACAACGGTGCCTTGGCCACCAGCGCCACCGGCGCAAAGTCCTTGACCACACCGTAGGGCACCTGCTTCATGGTCATGGGCGCGGTGGTGAAGGTGGATGCATTGAACAGCAAGGTGTAGCCATCGGCTTGCGCCTTGGCCACCGCGTCGGCGCCGATGATGCCGTTGCCACCGGGCCGGTTCTCGATCACGAACGACTGGCCCATCTGATCGCTGAGCTTTTGCGCCAGCTGACGGCCCACCGCATCAAGCGTGCCGCCAGGCGGGAAGGGAATGATCACTTTGACGGGTTTGTTCGGGTAAGCCTGCGCCAGTGCCGTGTGGGGTTGGGCCAGCAGGGCCGATAAAGCGGTCATGGCCAGCAAGGCCAGGGTTTGGCGTTTCATGGTCGTGTCTCCTTGTGTGGGTGAGGGGTCTTTAAAGGGATGCGCCGCCGCACATCACCAGCTGTTGCCCGGTCATGGCGCCACCCTGTGGGCCGACCAGAAAAGCGGCCAGCGCGGCCACTTCTTCGGGCTGGACCAGGCGGCCGATCAGCGGCATCTTGGGCAGGGTCTGGGCGCGTGCCGGGTCACGCAAAAACGGGGTGTCGGTGGCACCCGGCGCGATCACATTGGCGGTGATGCCGCGTGGCCCCAACTCCAGCGCCCAGGACCGCACCATGCCGACCAGAGCAGCTTTGGTCGCAGCGTATTGGCTGCGCGTTGGGGAACCATTGGCGGTGCGGCTGCCGATCAGCACGATGCGTGCGCCGTCGGGCATGTGTGGCAACAAGGCGTTGGCCATCACCTCTGCCGCCTGCACATGCAGGCGCCACATGGCCAGGCCTTGGTCGGTGTCGAGTTCACCCAGCGGCGCCGTGCGCATGAAGCCCGCCGCATGCACGAAAGCCTGCACCGGGGCGCCGTCTTGCGTGATGCATGCACAGACCTGTGGCAGACCGCCAATGTCTGCCACATCGGCATTCACGATGCGCAAGTTTTCATGGGCGTCTTGTGGCTGCGAACGGCACAGGCCGGTGACGCGCCAGCCGTCTTGCAGCAGGCGCAGTGCAATCGCCCGGCCAATGCCCGACGATGCGCCAGTGACCACGGCATGTGGGCGAAGGCTTGTTGTCGTGCTCATGGGGGTCAATCCGGCTGGATGCCGCCGTCGCGGATCACTTTGGCCCACTGGGCGGTCTGCTTTTTCACCCAAGTGGCAAATTCTTCAGGCGTGTTGTCCAAAGGTTCCAGCGCCTGTGCACGCAGCTGCTCACGCACTTCGGGTTGGCGCAGCACGGTGGCAATGGCCTGGTTCAGGCGGCGAACCGTTTCGGGCGGTGTGCCCTGGGGCGCAAACACCGCCTGGGCGATCCACGACTCAAAGCCCGGGAAACCCGCTTCAGCCACAGTGCCTACTTGCGGCAACTCGCCCATGCGGCGCGGCGAGGTGACGGCCAGCACCTTGAGCTTGCCCGATTTGATCAGGCCCGCCACCGTGGCGTAGCCAGTGAACACCATGTCGATCTGGCCGCCCACGGTGTCGTTGATCGCTGGACCCGAGCCTTTGTAGGGCACATGCACCGCCTTCATGCCCGTGACCTGGTTGAGCAGTTCGATGGTCAGATGGGGCGAGGTGCCGTTGCCCGATGAAGCGATGGCCAGCTTGCCCGGACGCGCCTTGTCCATGGCCAGCAGCTCAGCCATGTTGCTCGCGACAAAACCGGGGGCGCTGACCAGCACGTGTGGGAACTGCGCCAGATTGATGACTGGCACCAGATCGGTCGGGGCATAGGGCAGCTTGCCATACAGGGCCGGGCTGATCGTGACCACCCCTGCGTCCGACAACAGCAACGTGTTGCCGTCCGGCGGCGCTTTGGCCACCCAGGCCGCACCGATGGTGCCGCCCGCGCCGGGTTTGTTGTCGATCACCACCGTCTGCTTGAGCAGCTCGGCCAAGCGTGGTTGCAGGATGCGCGCAAAGTTATCCGAGCCGCCCCCGGGCCCAAAGGGCACCACAATGCGCAGGGTCTTGTCCTGCGCCTGCGCCACCGGCGCATTCCAACTGGCCAGCGCAAGCAGGCACAGGGCGAGGGTTCTTCGGGTGGTGCGTAGCATGGGCCGTCTCCGCAAGGGTTTCAGGCCTGACGGTACTTCGCGGCCACGGCGTCGGCACCGGCCATCATCAGGTACAGGTCGATGCCCACGCCCACCATGGTGGCGCCGCCTTCGAAATAGTGGTCAGCCTTGCCGTCACCGGCCAGCACACCCGCGGCCTTGCCAGCGGCATTGGCGGTCTTGAACGCCTGCGCGATCGCAGCCTGCACCACCGGGTGGCCGGACTGCCCCCGGTAGCCCAGGCTGGCGGCCAGGTCGGACGGACCGATGAAGACGGCATCGACGCCCGGCACGCGGCAAATCGCGTCCAAGTTATCCAGCGCTTCCTGCGATTCGATTTGCAGGATCAAGCCGATCTCGTCGTTGGCGCGGGCCATGTAGTCCTTGAAGCGGCCATAGTTGCCGGCACGCGTGCTGCCCGCCACGCCGCGCAGGCCCTCGGGCGCAAAGCGGGTGAAAGCCACCGCGTCGCGCGCCTCATCGGCGTTGCGCACATTAGGCACCATGATGTTGGGCGCACCCGCGTCGAGCACGCGCTTGATCCAGGCCATGTCCAGAATCGGCACACGCACCACGGCGGCCGTGGGCGTGCCGCGCACGGCCAGCAGCTGCTGGCCCACGTCGTACAGGTCGGTGGGGCTGTGCTCCATGTCAAAGAGCAACCAATCAAAGCCGCAAGTGGCCGCGGCTTCGGCCACTTGCTGGTGGGCCACAGTGACCCACAGGCCGACCTGGCGGCGGTTGGCGATCAGGGCTTGCTTGAAGGTGTTGACGGGCAGGGAGTTCATGTGAAGGTTTCCTTGAAATCAGAGCAGGGCTGTGTAGATGGCGCGCATGTCGTCGCGGGTCATGGAGCGCGGGTTGTTGTCGAGCAGGCGGGTGACTTTGGACGCGCCTTCGACCAGGCCGTCGATGTCGCTGGCCTGGATGCCAAAGCCCTGGAGCGAATTGGGAATGTTCAGGTCGGTGTTGAGCTGAAGCAGCGCCTGCACAAAAGCATCGGCTGCGGCCGCGTCGCTCAAGCCTGCGACAGGCAGACCCATGGCAGCGGCCATGGCGGCAAAGCGCTGTTCGTTGCCCTGCTGATTGAAGGCCATGACCGAGGGCAACAAGATGGCGTTGGACAGGCCGTGCGCCATGCGGTACTTGCCACCCAGCGGGTAGGCCAGCGCGTGCACAGCGGTGGTGCTGGACGTGGCGATACACACACCGCCCCAGTAAGCGCCCATCAGCATGTCTTCGCGCGCGGCCACGTCCTGGCCGTTCTGGAAGGCGCGGCGGATGCTGCGCCCGATCAGGCGGATGGCTTCGAGCGCGTACAGGTCGCTGAAGGCATTGCCCTTTTTCGAGCAGTAGCACTCGATGGCGTGCGTGAGCGCATCCATGCCGGTCGAGGCCGTCACATCGGGCGGCAGGCTGAGCGTCAGCTGCGGATCGAGGATGACCGCATCGGGCAGCAGGTAGGGGCTGACAATGCCGATTTTCAGTTCGTCTTCGGGTACCAAGATGATGGAGTTGGGTGTGGCTTCTGCCCCCGTGCCCGAAGTGGTAGGCACCATGATGTTGGGCAGACCGCGCGCCTGGATCTCGACCTTCTTGGACAGCACGTCGCGCAGGTCCAGGTTCTGGGCCAGCAGCACGGCCAGGATCTTGGCCACGTCGATGGCGCTGCCGCCGCCGATGCCGACCACCAGGTCATGCGGGCCAGCGGCACGCGCAGCCGCTTCGATGGCTTGCACATCGGCCACTTCGGGCTCGGGCGGGGTGTTGCTGATCACGGTGACCGACAGACCGGCCGCTTGCAGACTTTGCTGAACGGGGGTGACCAGCCTGGCCACGCTTTTGGTGGTCACGATCAGCACACGGCGTGCTTTGAAATGTGCGGCCAGTTCTGGCAACTGGCCCAGGCTGCCAGCACCGGCGTGCACACGCCCCGGGTTGAGCAGCAAGTAAGGGTTGGAACTCATTTCGTGTCTTTCGTGTTCAGGCGTCTTGCGTGATCCATTCCGGCATCACGCGCGCATGGCGGATGTGCTGGCGGAACACGGTGTAGGCCAGGTGCAGCGCACCGTCGGCGCTCTGGCGGATCGAGGGGTAGGAGTACTCTCGGTTCAGGCGCTGCTCGGAGTTGTTGGTCATGCAGTAGCCGTCACCGGTTTCCAGATGCCGCTGCCAGGGCCAGGTCAGGCCATCGTCTTCGGACAAGGCCAGCGTGAGCGGTGCACGGGGTGCACCCCAGAAGGCGCGACGCTGGGGCGCTTCACCCGCGACCTGGTTCGGGCTCTCGTCTCCGTCAAGTTCGTCATACAGCGATTCGCGGCGGCCGGTGGCGTCTTTCGCGCTGCTGGCGTTGAAGATCATGGCCAGGCGACCGTCCTGCAGGCGCAGGGCCTGGATGGACGAGTTGTTGTTGGGCAGCACGGTGGGCTGCGGTGCTTCCCAGCTCAAACCGCCATCGCGGCTGCGCGTGCGGTAGACGTGGTCAGCCCAGCGGCTGCGAAAGAAGGCGAGCAAGCTGCCATCGCTGGCGGGCACGATGTTCATGTGCACACAGCCCAAGCTGTTCGGCACCTCAATGCGCTGCCAGCTCTGACCCTGGTCGGTCGAGCGCAGCACTGCACTGTCGTCCAGGCTGCCGTCCCAGGCCATGCCGGGTACCGGCACGCAGCGGAAGATGCCCAGGAGCCAGCTGCCGTCGGCTTGCACCTGGATGGGCTGGCGCACAAAGGTGCCTGCGGGCGCGTCGGTCACCGTCTCTGTCGGGCCCCAGGTCTGGCCGTTGTCTTTGGAAATGCGGCGGCGCACCACGGCCGTGTCCTGGTGTCCGGCGCTTTGCGCGGTGTGCAGCAGCCACAGATCGCCGTTGGGCGCGGGGAACAAGATCGGGTTTTGCTCGGAGCGCTCGGGGTCGCTGGACAGTTGCACCGGCGCGCTCCATTGATTGCTGCCAGACTCCAGACGTGACATGAAAACGCAAATGTCCGACTTGCCTTCCATGGAGCCGCCAAACCACACGCAGGCCAGCGTGCCATCCTTCAAAACCATGAGGTTGGCCGCATGCGCCTGCACGCGTGGCGAGGGCAGGTCTGCCACCAGGCGTTGCGGGTCTTCGGTGTGGGTCTGCAGTTGACCGTTGTGAATGCTCATACAGCCGCCTTTTGGGCGCGGGCACGCTGACCCTTGATCAGCTTGAAGGCGTAGTCGGCGGCTTCGACGAGGCTGTTCGCATCGGCAATGCCCTGGCCGGCAATGTCGAACGCCGTGCCGTGGTCCACCGAGGTGCGCAGGATGGGCAAGCCAAGCGTGATGTTGACCCCGCTGATGGCCTGCCATTTGCCGGTTTCCGGATCGACCTGGAAGCCCAGCAGCTTGACGGGGATGTGGCCCTGGTCGTGAAACATGGCCACCACCGCGTCGTATTGGCGCGCGCGCAGCTTGATGAACACCGTGTCGCCGGGGTGCGGGCCGCTCACGCCTTGGTCGGCGTATTCGCGCACCACCGGGGCAATGATCTCGTCGTCTTCCTTGCCCAGGATGCCACCTTCGCCGCAATGCGGGTTCAGGCCTGCCACGGCCACGCGCGGCTGCTCGATGCCCAGGGCCTTGAGCGCTTCGACGGTCACGTCAAACACCCGGCGCAGGCGCTCGGGCGTGATGCGGCGCGGCACATCGGCAATCGCACAGTGCGTGGTCACATGGGTCACATGCATGTCGCCATGCGCCAGCATCATGACCGCGTCGCGCTGGCCGGTGAGGTGCGCCAGCAGCTCGGTGTGGCCCTCAAAATGGTGGCCCGCCATGTGCAGCGCTTCCTTGGACAAGGGGCCCGTGACAATGGCATCGGCCTCACCCGCCAGTACCCATTCGGCCGCCTTGGCGACCGCACGATAAGCCCATTCTCCGCCCACCGCACTGATCTGGCCCGTCACCACGGGCGCATCCACCGGGCCGACATCGACCATGCGGTAAAACGGCTGCCCTTGTTCGTTCAGGGTGGGCAAGCCCATCTGCGCTTCAGCTGCTGCAATGGCGGCGGCACTGCCCATCACAATGAATTCGAGCTGGCCGCTGGCCACCTGTGCGGCCATCAGGCGCGTGGCCTTGGCGGTGATTTCTGGACCGATGCCTGCCGGGTCACCCATGGTGAAGGCTAGGCGAATGGGTTTGCTCATAAGGGCTTTCAAAAAATCAATCGGGTTTGATGTTGGCGGTGCGGATCAGGCGGCCAATGCGCTCGTATTCGCCCGGCAGGAACTTCGCCAAAGTGGTCGCATCGCCGTTGGTCGGCGTCACGCCCACGCCATTGAGCTTGGCGATCACATCGGGGTTTTTGAGTGCGGTGGACAAGGCCGTTGACAACTTGGCCACCACGTCCTTGGGGGTCTTGGCTGGTGCAAACACGGCGTACCAGGCCGAGAAGTCGAACTGCGGGTAACCGGCTTCGGCAAAGGTGGGCACGTTGGGGAAGTCGGTCAGGCGTGCAGGCGCGCCGACGGCCAACGCACGCACCTTGCCCGATTTGAGCAGGGGCACACAGTTGGTCGCGGTGTCAAAAATCACTGGCACACGGCCACCGATCAAATCCATGATGTGCGCGTTGCCGCCCTTGTAGGGCACATGCGTCATGTCGATCTTGTTCTGCGAGGTGAACAATTCGCCCGCCAGGTGCAGCGGCGAGCCGTTGCCCGACGAGCCGTACATCACCCCCTTGGGGTCCTTGCGGGCGGCGTCCACCACGTCCTTGAGTGTTTTGAACGGCGACTCGTTGAAGGTGACGGCGATGATGGGCGCGCTGCCGATCATGCCCACCGCTTCAAAGTCCTTGAGTGGGTCGTAGTCGGCTTTCAGCAGGTGCGGGCTGGCCGCGTGCGTGGCCAAGCCACCGATCAGCAGGGTGTGGCCGTCGGCTGGAGCACGGGCCACGGCGGTGGCCCCCAGCAAGGCGGCCGCGCCGGGCTTGTTGTCGACCATGGACGTGCCGCCCAGGGCCTCGCCCATCTTCTGACCGATCAGGCGACCGAGCATGTCGTTGGCCCCACCGGCCGGGTAGGGCACGACGAACGTCATCGTCTTGTTCGGAAACTGGCTTTGCGCCAGCACGGGCATGCCCAGCGTGGCACCCAAGGCACCGCCAAGGGCCGTCGCCAAGAGCTGACGACGGGACGCAATCGAAGAGGTGTTCATGGCTTTGTCTCCTGAAAATGGCACTGCTTTGGTGCTTTGCTTTTGAATTTCGCCAAATTAAATCACAATCAACCAAAAACAATCATTCTCGCTAACCCTGATGCGCGTTTGTGGCAACATGTCCATGATCCGGGCATACCGAATGCGCCCCACTGAGATGAACACCGCCACCACCACCGACCCGAACGCTCCGCCGCTGATGGCTGCCCAGCGGCGCCAGCGCATCATCGACTTCCTGCAACGCCACGGCGCGGTCACCACCGGCCAGCTGGAGCAGGCGCTGGGGGCATCGCTGTCCACCTTGCGCCGCGATCTGGACGCGCTGGCCGCCGAAGGCGTTGTTGACCGCACCCACGGAGGCGCTTTGCTGCGCCAGCAGGCACCGGTCTACAGCACCTTCGAGCCCGAAACCGAGGCCGCCGCCGAACTCTCACCGCGGGAGAAAGCCGCCATTGGCCAAGCCGCCGCGCAGCTGTTGGTGCCCCGGCAGAGCGTGATTTTTGACAGCGGCACCACCGTGCTCGAAGCAGCACGCGCCGCCGTCAGGCGCGGCATCCCGCTGACAGCCGTGACCAACGACCTGGCGATAGCCCAGGTGCTTGGGCAGTCCTCTTTGATTCAGGTGCATGTGCTCGGCGGCGTGCTGCGACCTGGCAGCCCCACCGTGATCGGCCAGCCGCTGATCGAGCAGGCGGCCAGCCTGCGCGCCGAGCTGCTGTTCATGGGCACGCACGCGGTCACGCAAGGGGTGATGTCGGAAACCTCGGCCGAAGTGGCCGCCGTCAAGCAGGCCCTGATGCGCGCGGCCAACCACCGCTGCCTGCTGGTGGACAGCTCCAAATTCCGCCCACGCGCTTTCATGCAGGTGGGCTTGCTGCGGGACATCGAAGAAGTCATCACCGACGGCGGGCTACCCGCCGCCGAACAAGAGCACTTGCGCCAGCTGCCCCTGCGCCTGACGGTGGTGAACCCGTGACGGACACCCTGCGCCTGCGCATTCTGGCCGACGACCTGACCGGCGCACTCGACTGCGCGGCTGCCTTTGGTGCAGGCGTGCCCGTGCACCTGGGCCAGCCCGCTCAGAAGAACAGTGCTGGCGTCGACATTGTGGCCACGGCCACCCGCGATGTGCCTGTGTCCGAATTGCCTGCGCTGCTCTCGCCTTCAACAGACTGGCTGCGCGGGGCCGATCTGGCCTTCAAGAAAGTCGACAGCCTGTTGCGTGGCAACACCTTTGATGAGGTGGACTGGCTGGCACGGCAAACGCCTTTTGCCGGGCTGGCCTTCGTCCCTGCTTTCCCTGCTCAACACCGCGTGACCGATGGCGCTCAGCAGTGGTGGCTGCAGTCCGACGGCACGCGTGCACCCGTGAATCCATCGATCCGTGACAGCCTGCGCGCGCGCGGCTGGCACGTTGACACCGGACGCAACCCGCCCGATCTGCAGGCTGATCCCGTGGCCTGGGTGCCCGATGTGCTGGACGATGCCGCGCTGGATACCGCCGTCCTCAGCGCCATGCAAAGCGGCCAGCGCTGGTTGTGGTGCGGCAGCGCAGGTCTGGCGCACTCCTTGGCACGGCACTTGCCGCAACGGCTAGCCCAACCAACACCACTTGAGGCCATGTCACCCACCGAAGGGCCGGTCATGCTGGTCAGCGCCAGCCACCATCAGGTCTCTCGTGCGCAGTGGCGTGCTTTACGCGATGTCCGTGGCGCGCAATGTCACTCCGGTGAAGACCCGCGCTCCCTGGAAGTCGATGCAGCCCTTTACCCATCACTCATCGACCTGTCGGCCAGCAGGCCCATCACGGCCGAGCAAGCCGCGGCGCTGCTGCATGCCCAGACTCAAGCGATTGCCGCCCATGCGCCGCGCCCGCGCACCCTGGTGGTTGTGGGTGGCGATACGCTGCTGGCCCTGTGCCGGGCGCTGGGCGCGACCGGTCTGCAATCAGAAGAGGCCCTTGAGCGACCCGGCTGGGGCTGCGCCCGCATGTTGGGCGGCCGCTGGGATGGGGTGGTGTGTCACACCCGTTCAGGCGCTTTCGGCAAACATGATGACTTGGAACAAGTGCTCAAGAGTCTTGAGGCATTTCGCCCCCAGATTTGACCATGATCAAAACGGGATCTTGCCCGTCCAGATGTCCTTGTACATGACCCAGTCGCCCATGAAGCTGTAAAGCGGCCGCTTGAAGCTGGCGGGCTTGTTTTTCTCAAAGCCAAAGTGGCCGATCCAGGCGCAGCCATAGCCGCACAGCAGGCCGTACAAAAAGTATTGAGGTTTTCCGGTGTAGGCCAGCATGGCCAGGCACAGCAAGGACAGGGTGCTGCCCACAAAGTGCAGGCGGCGGCAGGTGCGGTTGTTGTGCTCGCTCAAATAGAAGGGGTAGAACTCGGCAAAGCTGTTGTGGGTCATTTTCTGTCTCCGTTGTGTTTTATGTGGTGCTGAAAGGGGCGCTCAAGAAACCGCGAAAGCGGGCGCGCCCACCGCGTTCTGGATTGGTTTTCAAACGGTACTCAGGAAAGCGCCGTAAAAAGCGGCCAATCGCGATGCGGCCTTCCAGCCGCGCCAAGCTCAGGCCTGCGCACTGGTGCACCCCAAAGCCAAAAGCCAGGTGTTTGTTGCCGGTGCGGCGCAGGTCCAGCTGCTCGGGGTTTTCATAAACCGCAGGGTCGCGGTTGGCCGCGCCGATGCACAAGGTGACCAAAGCACCTGCGGGCAGGTCCACACCGTTGACTTGGGTGGCCTGCAGCGCACGGCGGTTGCCCAGTTGGTTGGACGATTCAAAGCGCAAAAACTCGTCCACCGCCAAGCCCAAAATCTGTTCCTCGGCTGCTTCATCGGGCGCTTGCTGCAGGTCCGACAAGAGTCGCATGCGTGGCTCGGGCCACTCTTGCAGGCTGATGAGCGCGTTGCCGATCAGGTTGGTGGTGGTCTCGTGTCCGGCGTTGAGCAGGAAAACGCAGTTTTGCAAAAGCTCCACTTCGCTCAGGGCATCGCCACCCGTCTCCCCATCCTTTTCACCCTGGATCAAGCGGGTCAGCACGTCATGCTCGGGATCGCCCGGGTGCTGGCGGCGCTGGGCCACCAAGTCGCGCAGATAAGCCAGAAACTCGTTCACGCTGCGGTTGCCCAGTGCTTCTTGCTCGGGCGTGAGCGAAGGCTCCAGCGCCCCCAAAATGGCCAGCGACCAGCCGCGCAAGGGCTCACGGTCGGCATGCGGCACATCCAGCAAATTACCGATGATCTCCACGGGAATGGCCGAGGCAAAGTCTTCGATCAGGTCGCCGCCGCCTTGGGCCTCGATCTTGTCCAGCAGGCTGTCCACCAAGCTCACCAGACCTGGCTCCATGGCCTCGATGGCGCGGCGGGTGAGCGCGCCCATGATGAGGCGTCGCACCCGGGTGTGCAGCGGCGGGTCGTTGAAGACCAGGCTGTTGGTGTGGTGCTCGAACAGCGGCGCCACACCGCCTGCCGTGGTGTAAGGCGGCTCGTTATATGGCGCATGGTTGTATTTGGGGCCGAACTCGACTTGCTTGTCGGAGCTGAAGACTTTGGCGTCGCGGTACACCGCCACCAAGTCGGCATGGCGCGTGAGGAAGTAAGACCCATCGGGCGTGCGCTTGAAAGGCTCGGCTTCGCGCAGCGCGGCATAGACCGGGTAGGGGTTGTCCAAAAAATCGCGGGGCAGTGCCCGCAGGTCCAGCGTGCGGGCGATGTCTTGCGCCCGCTCGGATGACATCGGTGGGGTGATGTTCATGGTTTCAGGAAATCTTTCAGGGCTTGCAGCACGCCCTCAGGCGCTTCGGTCATCAGCGAGTGGCCCGCAGGCAACTGCGCCACGGTGGCTTGGGCGCACAGCTGGATCAGGCTTTGCGCGGCTTTGGGCGGTGTCATCTGGTCGGCGTTGCCCAGCACAAACAAGGTGGGGCAAGTCACTTGCGGCATGGCGGCTTCGGCCCGCGCGTAGCTGTCGCAGGCCTTGAAGCCGGTGTGGAACACATTGACCTGCGTGTTGCTGGCCAGCACACGGCGCATGAGCGCTTTGCTGCCGCCGTACAGCCAAGTGCCGGGGCCCAGGGCCGACGGCGGCGGGGCCAGCGTGGAGTGCGAAAAGCTGTTGACCATGTCAATCGCCTTGAACGGTGCGCTGACCGACAAATCGAGCAGGGCAGGCGAGACGCGCATGGGGTAGGCGGTGCCGACCATCACCAGACGGCTGACCCGGCCAGGGGCCTTGACGGCATCACGGGCTGTGGCTTCTAGCGCGATCAGCGAGCCAAAGCTGTGGCCAATCAGCGCGGCTTTTTCAATCTTCAACGCGTCCAGCAAAGCGACGATGGTGTCTGCGGCTTCTTCGACGCTTTGTGGCGGGGTGCCTGCGCTTTTGCAGTGGCCCGGCAGGTCGATCGCCAGCACGTTCCAGCCGTGGTGTGCCAGGTAGCGGGTTTGCAAAATCCAGACGCTGTGGTCGTTGAGCACGCCGTGGATGAACACCGCAGTGGGCTGCGCGGGGTTGAATTCTTTGCCGCCGGTGTAGGCGTAGAGCTCGTGGCCTTGGACAGAGATTTTCATGCGGCTTTCTCCGCAGCTTTCAGGGCTTTTTTGAGGTCGTCGATCAAATCGTCGGGGTCTTCCAGGCCAATCGACAAGCGGATGGTGCCGGGGCCAATGCCGCTGGCCGCCAGCGCCTCGTCGCTCATGCGGAAATGCGTGGTGCTGGCCGGGTGGATCACCAGGCTGCGGCAGTCGCCCACATTGGCCAGGTGGCTGAAGACCTTGAGGGTCTCGATGAACTTTTGGCCTTGGGCACGAGAGCCCTTGATGTCGAAGCTGAACACCGAGCCTGCGCCGCGTGGCAGCAGTTGTTGGGCCAGTTGGTGCGAGGGGTGCGTCTCCAGCATGGGGTGACCCACGCGGCTGACCAGCGGGTGCGCCGCCAAAAACGCGACCACTTTTTCGGTGTTGCCCATGTGGCGGGCCATGCGCAGGGGCAGGGTTTCGATGCCTTGCAAAATCAGCCAGGCGGTGTGGGGGCTCATGCAAGCGCCAAAGTCGCGCAGGCCTTCGCGCCGGGCCCGCAGCAAAAAGGCACCCACGGTGCTTTCTTCGCTGAAGACCATGTTGTGAAAGCCTTCGTAGGCTTGGCTCAGTTCGGCAAACTTGCCCGATTTGTCCCAGTCAAAACTGCCGCCATCGACCACCACACCGCCCACCACCGTGCCGTGACCAGACAAGAACTTGGTGGCCGAGTGGTAGACCAAATCGGCCCCATGGTCGAAGGGCTTGATCAGCCAGGGCGAGGTCAGCGTGGAGTCCACCAGCAGCGGCACACCCGCTTCGTGCGCGATGGCGCTGATGGCCGGGATGTCCAGCACGTCCAGGCCCGGGTTGCCCACGGTCTCGCCAAAAAACAGCTTGGTGTTGGGCTGCACGGCGGCTTTCCAAGCGTCCAGATCGCCCGGTTTGACAAAGGTGGTGCTGATGCCAAAACGGCTCAGGGTGTAGTGCAGCAGGTTGTGCGAGCCGCCATACAGGGCGGTGGAGGCCACGATGTGCGAGCCCGCGCCCATGAGGGTGGCGATGCTCAGGTGCAAAGCCGCTTGCCCGCTGGCGGTGGTGATGGCCCCGATGCCGCCTTCGAGCGCCGAGATGCGTTGCTCCAGCACCGCGTTGGTGGGGTTGCTGATGCGGCTGTACACGTGACCTGGGCGCTCCAGATTGAACAGGGCGGCAGCCTGATCGCTGGACTCGAACACAAAAGAGGTGGTCAGGTGGATCGGCACGGCGCGTGCGCCGGTGGCGGGGTCGGGGCCAGCGCCCGCGTGCAGGGCGAGGGTGTCAAATCCGGGATCGCTGTAACCAGCCATGAAAAGTCTCCGAAAAAGAAAGTATGCGGCAAGCTTTTTTCGCTACGCTTTGCATCCATTGTGGGCTATATTGAGAACCAAATTCACCTCGGTTCGACCCTCAGGAGACACACCATGAAAGTCAGCGACATCCTCCGCGTCAAAGGCAACACCTTGTTCACCGTGACGCCCGACGAACCCTTGGGCACGGCCATGACGTTCATGGCCGAAAAAGACATCGGTTCTCTGGTCGTGATGGCCAAAGGTGAGTTGGCCGGCATGCTGACTTTCCGTGAAGTGATCCAGCGCATCGTCAAAAACGGCGGCCAGGTGGGCAGCACCACCGTCAACGATGCCATGGACAGCACGCCCATGACCTGCACCAGCGAGACCGATCTGGACGAAGTGCGCCGCATGATGCTGGACCGCCACGCCCGCTACATGCCCGTCATGGACGGCCGCATGCTGATGGGCGTGATCAGCTTCTACGACGTCGCCAAGGCCGTGGTCGATGGCCAGAACTTCGAAAACAAGATGCTCAAGGCCTACATCCGCGATTGGCCGGATGAGGCCAACGCAGAGCCCGGCGTCAAGATCTGAGCCTGAAACCCTCATCAAAGGGCCTGATTCCGTGAAGGGGTCAGGCCCTTTGTCTTTGGGGTGTACCGTTCGGGGATAATCCCACCCATGAGCGGCAATACCTTCGGAACCCTATTCAATGTCACCAACTTTGGTGAATCCCACGGCCCGGCCATTGGCTGCGTGATCGACGGCTGCCCTCCGGGCTTGCCGCTGTCTGAGGCCGACATCCAGCCCGACCTGGACCGCCGCCGCCCCGGCACCAGCAAATTCGTCACCCAGCGCAATGAACCTGACGCGGTGCAGATCGTCTCGGGCGTGTACCAGGGCCTGACCACGGGCACCCCGATTTGCCTGTTGATCCAGAACACCGACCAGCGCAGCAAGGACTACGGCGACATCCTGCAGACCTTCCGCCCCGGCCATGCCGACTACACCTACTGGCGCAAATACGGCCTGCGCGACCCGCGCGGCGGTGGCCGTTCGTCAGCCCGCCTGACTGCGCCCATGGTGGCCGCAGGGGCTGTGGCCAAGAAGTGGCTCAAGGAAAAATTGGGCACCACCTTTGTCGGCTGCATGACGCAGATCGGCGATGTGCCGATTGGCTTTGAGAGCTGGGACCATGTCCCGAACAACCCGTTTTTTGCCCCGGTGGTCGATGTTTCTGCGCTGGAGGACTACATGAATGCCCTGCGCAAGTCGGGCGATTCGTGCGGTGCGCGTTTGCGTGTGGTGGCCCGTGGCGTGCCGGTGGGCCTGGGCCAGCCGCTGTTTGACAAGATGGATGCCGACATTGCTTACGCCATGATGGGCATCAACGCCGTCAAGGGCGTGGAGATCGGTGCGGGCTTTGGCTGCGTCACCCAAAAGGGCAGCACTGCCGGTGATGCGCTCACGCCCGAGGGCTTTGTGGGCAACAACGCCGGTGGCGTGTTGGGCGGCATCACCACCGGGCAAGACCTGGAAGTGTCGATCGCCATCAAGCCCACCAGCTCGATCCTGATCCCGCGTGATTCGATCGATTCCAACGGCCAGCCCACCGAGGTCATCACCAAGGGACGGCACGACCCCTGTGTGGGCATCCGCGCCACACCGATCGCCGAGGCCATGTTGGCGCTGGTGGTCATGGACCATGTCTTGCAGCACCGTGCCCAATGCGGCGACGTGGCGCACGACGTGGCCCCGATCGCAGCCGTCAAACCCTGATGCCCGACAGCCGCAAGCAGCTGCTGCCTTTTGCGGCCATGTCGGCCGCCTACTTCGCCCACATCGGGTTTTTCAACCCCTACCTGCCGCTGTGGCTCAAAGAGATGGGCATGGGCCTCTTGGCCATCAGCGTGCTCACTTCGGTTCAAGCGGCCACCCGCTTGTTTGCGCCCTATGCCTGGGGTGCCTTGAGCGACCGCACGGGTGAGCGGGTCAAGCTGCTGCGCTTGGGCGCGGCGGTGGCCTTTGCATCGGCATGTTTGCTTTGGCTGGACTGGGGGCCGGTGGGCTTGGGCCTGGTCTTGCTGTGCTGGTCATGTTCACCCACACGAGTTCGATGATGCCCATGAGCGAAGCGGCCATGGCCCACCTGGTCAGCCAGGGCGGGGGCTTTGATGCCAAGCGCTATGGGCGTGTTCGCCTGTGGGGCTCGCTCGGTTTTCTGGTCACGGTGTTCGTGGCGGGGGCTTGGTTCGAGGCCTTTGGCATGCATCACTTTCCGGGCTGGACGGTGTTCAGTCTGGGCGCTGTCTTGCTCAGTGCTTTTTGGCTGCCCGATCTGAAAGAAGCCGCCCATGCCGAGCATGCGCACCTGCCGGTGTGGCCCGTGCTGCGGCAAACGCAGGTGCTCTGGTTTTTTACTGCGGCGTTTTTCCATGTGCTCTCGCACATCGGCATTTATGTGTTTTTCTCGCTGTACCTCGATTCGCTGGGCTACAGCAAAACCATGATCGGCGTGCTCTGGGCGGTGTCCGTCGCAGTCGAGATCGTGTGGTTTTTCACCCAGTCGCGCTGGCTGCCGCGCCTGCCTTTGACGGCCTGGCTGGTCGCCTGTTCGGCGGCCATGGTGCTGCGCATGCTGCTGACCTCGGTGTGGGCCGATGTGCTGTGGGTTTTGCTGCTGGCGCAAGCCATCCATGCGCTGACTTTCGCGGCGCACCACACGGCCTGCATTGCTTTGCTGTCGCACCATTTTCCGGGCCGCTTGCGCGGGCGTGGCCAAGCCTTGTACACCGTGATCGCTTATGGCTTTCCGGGTGTGTTGGGCGGCTTGTTGGGCGGCATGCTCAGTGAGCGTTGGGGTTTGCAGTCGGTGTTTGCCATCAGCGTGGTGACCAGCGTGGTGGCCACGGCGGCGGCGTGGAAGGTTTGGCGTTTGCAGCACCCGGCCAAAGCTCAGGAGGTGTCGTCATGAGCCTCTTGCCTGATTTTCTGCCACCGGATTTGAAGCGAGATCTGGCCGGTGTGCAGCGCCATGTGACGCAGTGCGAAGGCGCTGGCACCGTGTGGCACGCCTGGGGCGAGGCCGATCGGCCGGTGGTGGTTTTGTTGCACGGTGGCAGCGGCAGCTGGACGCATTGGGTGCGCAACATCGCACCCTTGCGCAACGCAGGCTGGCGTGTGCTGGTGCCCGACTTGCCAGGGTTTGGCGACTCGGACTTGCCTACTGGCTGCACCGATGTGGACGCCTTGCCCGTGCATCTGCACGAGGGCTTGCGCCAATTGAACCCGGCAGGCCCTGTGGCCTTGGTGGGTTTTTCGTTTGGCGGCATGGCGGCTGCGCTGTGGCTGGATGCCTTTCCCGAAGACGCAGAGCAATTGGTGCTGGTGGGCGCACCCGGCATGGGCTTCGCTTTGCCCGAGCGCATCCCGCTCAAAGGCTGGCGTCATTTGCCCACGCCCGAGGCGCAGGCCCAGGTGCACCGGCACAACCTGATGGCCCTGATGCTGCAAAGGCCCGAGGCCCTGGACGATTTGGCGCTGAACTTGCATACCGCCAATGTGCAGCGCGACCGCATGCCGCGCAGGCGCTTGTCTTCGACCGACATCGTGGCGCAGATGCTGCCACGATTGATTTGCCGCATCAGCGCCCTGTATGGTGAGCACGATGCGCTGTACCGTTGGCGCTTGCCCGAAGTCCACTTGGCCATGCAGGCTTGGGCAAAAAACTGGGGGCAGTGGCACACTGTGCCCGGAGCCGGCCATTGGGTGCAGTTCGAAGCAGCCGCCCCATTCAACCTGGCGCTGTTGAATACTTTGGGCCCTGTGCCTACAACCCATTGAAGGATGGTCATGACCACCACATTGAAAATTGATTTCGTCTCCGACATCGCCTGCCCTTGGTGCGCCGTGGGTTTGAGCGCACTTGAAAACGCCTTGGAGCGCCTGCAAGGCGAGGTCAAGGCCGAGCTGCATTTCCAGCCCTTTGAGCTCAACCCCCATATGCCCCCAGGCGGCCAGGATTTGGGTGAGCACCTGACTGAAAAATACGGCTCGACCCCCGAGCAACAGGCCCAGATCCGCCAGACCATTTCTGCCCGCGGGGCCGAGGTGGGCTTTGAGTTCCATCCCGGGGGCCGTGGCCGTGTGTACAACACTTTTGAAGCGCACCGCTTGCTGCACTGGGCCGAGGGCCAAGGCGAAGGCCAACAACACGCTTTGAAAAAGGCCTTGTTGCGTGCTTACCAAGGCCGCGCCGAATGTGTGGAAGACCCCGAGGTCTTGCTGGCCGCCGTGGCCGATGCGGGCCTGGATGTGGCTGCGGCCCGCGAAGTGTTGGCCAGCCAGGACAACGCTTTGGCCGTGCGCGAGCGCGAGCAGTATTACGTGCAAGCGGGCATCCGTTCGGTGCCAGCCGTCATCATCAACGACCGCCATTTGATCTCCGGTGGTCAGCCGGTCGAGGTGTTTGAACAAGCCTTGCGGCAGATCGCTGCAGGCCAGGTTTCTTGAGGAAAGGTCATAGCGCCATGAGCCGCACACCGGTTTTGTTTGTCTCGCACGGCTCGCCCATGTTTGCGCTCGACCCGGGCAGCACAGGGCCCGCTTTGACCGCTTGGGTGCAAGCCCATGCGCCGGCGAATGGGCTCAAAGGCATCGTGATCATGTCGCCGCACTGGATGACGCGGGGCATCGGCGTCATGAGCACGCCCGAGCCTGAGACTTGGCACGACTTTGGCGGCTTCCCGGATGCGCTGTACCAATTGCAATACCCCGCCAAGGGCGACCCGGCACTGGCCCGCCAGGTGCTCGATTTGTTGCAAGCGGCTGACTTGCCCAGTGGCGAAGACCCCGAGCGCCCGTATGACCACGGGACTTGGATTCCTTTGCGCCAGATGTACCCCGAAGCGGATGTGTCGGTGGTGCAGGTGTCTTTGCCTGCCCATGTGCCTACTTCGGTGATTTACGCCATCGGTCAGGCCTTGGCACCGCTGCGCGAGCAAGGCATTTTGCTGATCGGCTCAGGTGGCATGACGCACAACCTGCGCGAGCTGCGCCGCGAAGCGGGCCCCACCGAGCCTTATGTCAGCGACTTTTGCGACTGGGTCGAACGCACTTTGCGCAGCAGCGACTTGACGGCCATGCTGGACTACCGCGCCCGTGCACCCGGTGCAGCACGCGCACACCCCACCGATGAACATTTCTTGCCCATCTACTTTGCGCTGGGTGCGGCAGGCTGGGGCTCCAATCCTGAGGTGCAGCCGCAATACATCAGCCATGAAGTGATTTACGGATCGTTGTCCATGGACGCTTTCAGCTTTTCATGAACGCTGAAACGTCGCCTCGACTGACGGTGTACTTCGACGGCTCTTGCCCCTTGTGCAGGCGCGAGATCGCGCTTTACCGTCGCTTGCCGCAGGCCAGCTCTATCGCTTGGGTGGACGTGAGCGCAGGTCAGGCTTTGGGCGAGGACCTCAGTTGCGCAGCCGCCATGGCGCGTTTTCATGTGCGCGATACGCAAGGCCGTTTGTTCAGCGGCGCTGCAGCGTTTTCAAAAATGTGGCGACAGTTTCCGGGCTGGCGTTGGCTGGGGTACTTGTCGGCTTGGCCGCCGCTGTCCTGGGTTTTTGAGCTGGCGTATCTGGCATTTTTGCCGGTGCGTCCGCGATTGCAGCGCATCGTGCGTCGTTTGGACAGAAAGCCATGATGCGCAATCTGCCCGAGGCTTACCGTGCCTTGGTGGTGGGCGCATCGGGTGCGCTGGGGCACGCTTTTGTTCAGTTGTTGCAGGCCGATGCGCGTTGTGGCCATGTTCAAGCCGTCTCGCGCCAAAGTCTGCCGGGCTTGGATCTGTTGAATGAAGGAAGCATCGAGTCGTGTGCCCTGTCACTGTCAAAGGTTGGCCCTTTTCATCTCGTCATCGATGCCACCGGTGCACTCATGGTGGGAGAGCACGGCCCAGAAAAGCGGCTCGATGAATTGGATGCTGACCGCTTGCTGCGCGCCATGCACCTCAATGCGGTGGGGCCGGCCTTGCTGCTCAAGCATTTCACACCCTTGCTAGCCTCTGGGGAACGGGTGATTTGGGCCAAGCTGTCGGCGCGTGTGGGCAGCATCGAAGACAACCGCAAGGGCGGCTGGTACGGTTACCGATCGGCCAAGGCGGCGCTCAACATGTTGCTGCAAACGGCCAGCATCGAGATCGCACGGCGCAGGCCGCTGGCGGTGGTGGCGGCCTTGCAACCGGGCACGGTGCGCTCGGCTTTGAGCCAGCCTTTTGTGGGTGATGCCGCCCTGGAGCCGCTGGATTCGGCCGCGAATTTGCTGCGGGTGCTCGATGCCCTGCAGCCCACTGGCCGCGCCCAGTTTGTCGATCACCAGGGCCAAGCCATTGCCTGGTGAGTGAGGCCTGAAAAGTTACCCCCGCGCACTGTGCGCCAAGCTGTGGATAAGCCCATGAACAAGCCCTGAAAGCCGCATGTTTGTTGGGCTGGCGGGGTGTGCTTGAAAATTGAGCAGGCGCTTCAGCCCAGCGCCTTGGCGATCTTGTGGCGCGGCACGGTGGGCTTGGGGCATTGCCCTTTGGTCAGCTCAAACCACTGGCGCACATCGGCGTCCACGCCCACGCCGTGCATGAAGTTGTAGATAGCTTTTTTCAGGCCTTGGCCCAGCAAATCGTGGTCCACGCCCGGGGGCATGGGGGTTGGGTCGACAAAGCCCACATCGTTTTTGGCAAAGGTGCCTTCAGGCAAGGGCAACAGCTTCACGCCATAGGCTTCAGGATTCAGGCCCACGGGCGAGTGCACGGTGCAGACAAAGCGGTGGAAAAAGCCGCTGTGGATGCAGCCGTTTTCAAACAGCTGGCGCACGTATTCGAGCGCGTCCACGGTGTCTTGCAAGGTTTGCGTTGGAAAGCCGTACATCAGGTAGGCGTGCACCAGCACGCCCGCGTCGGCAAAGCCTTTGGTGACCTGTGCCACCTGCTCGACCGAGACGCCTTTTTTCATGAGCTGAAGCAAACGGTCAGACGCCACTTCGAGCCCGCCCGACATGGCGATGCAGCCGCTTTGCGCCAGCAACTCGCACAGCTCGGGCGTGAAGGTTTTCTCGAAGCGGATGTTGCCCCACCACGAAATTTGCACGCCCCGGCGCAGCAGTTCTTCGGCCAGGGCCTTGAGCGCTTTGGGCGGCGCGGCTTCATCCACAAAGTGAAAGCCGGTCTGGCCCGTTTCGGCCACGATCTGCTCGATGCGGTCCACCAAGGTGCTGGCCTGCGCGGTCTCGTAGCGGCTGATGTAGTCCAGGCTCACGTCGCAAAAGCTGCACTTCTTCCAGTAGCAGCCGTGCGCCACGGTGAGCTTGTTCCAGCGACCATCGCTCCACAGCCGGTTCATCGGGTTGAGCATGTCGAGCAGCGACAGATACTGGTGCAGAGGCAGGCCGTCCCAGGTGGGCGTGCCCACGTCTTCAAAGGCGATGTCGGGCTCTTGCAGGTTGATGTACTGCACTTGGCCTGACTCGTTGCGCACAAAGGTGCGCTGCAGGCGCTGCACGCTGCGCTGGCCTTGCAGGTGCTCGATCAGGCTGAGCAGCGGACGCTCGCCGCCGTCGAGGGTGATGAAGTCCACATGATCGAAAACCCGTGCATCTTTCAGCTCGCGCAGCTCGGTGTTCACAAAGCCACCACCCAGGCCAATGCGGATGCTGGGGTGCGCCCGCTTGATGCACTGGGCGATGCGAAAAGCCGCATACACCGAGCCGGGGAAGGGCACCGACAGCAGCACCAATTGCGGCTCGTGCCGCTCAACGGCTTGTAGGGCCAGGCGCTCCAGCGTGGTGTCGATCAAATTGGGCGGTTGCGCCAGCGCTTCGGCCAGCGCGTCAAAGCTGGGTTGGCTCGCGGCCAGGCGCTCGGCGTAGCGCACAAACTCAAAGCCTTCGTCCACGGCATCGCGCAGCACATCGGCCAGGTCGTTCAGGTACAGGGTGGCCAAGTGCCGGGCGCGGTCGGTCTGGCCCAGCGAGCCAAAAGCCCAGCCGATCGGGTCGCCGGTACCGTCGTCGTCATACGCATCGAGCGCGGCAAAGCGCGGGCCTTCGGGCAAAAAGCCCCGGCCTGCAATGCGGTGGCTGAGGGTGCTGTCGCGGCCCTGCAAAAAAGCGATCACCGGGTCGATGCTGACGGCGTAATCGTTGAAATGGTCCAGGAAAAAATTCACCGGCCCCGAACGCTCTTCGATGGGCAAAGCCAGCGCCGCGTCGCGCAGCGCGGTCAGGCCTTGGCGGTTGAGCAAGGCCAGCACCGTGGCCAGCGCCAGATCTTCTTGCACTGCATCCAAGCCCCGCGAACGCAGAAAACCCGTCAGGTAGGCCGTGGACGGGTAGGGCGTGTTGAGCTGCGTCATCGGCGGGATGAGGCTCAACACTTTGAATGGGGCGGGGCTGGACATGCTGCGGTTTGGGCGAATGGAAGAGGTGATTATCGGTGTTCAGGCCCCCAGGCCTTAACATCGGGGCCATTCAACGCTGGCAGGGATGGGCCCGGTCATGCGCGAGTTCCTGCCCCGAGTTCCCTTTGTCCGAATCACCCACAGAAAACGCTTTGCCATTGACCGATTTTTCGGGGCTGGCCCTGCGTGCGCCCGAACAAGCCAAGCTCAGCCCGGCTCAAAAACGCTTCAACGAACTGTTGGCCAGGGTCGAAGTCTTGACCCACCACGTCCAGCGCTTGCAGGCTTGGTCGGATCGGCACCGTCACGCCCATGTGCAGGCCCTGTACACCGCCGCGCAGCAGATGCGTGAGCTGCGCAAAAGTCTCTTGCTGTTCTTGCATGATCAGCTGCACAGCGCCGATCTGACAGCTCAGCAGCAGCGCATGGCCCGCAACAAGCTGCGCAGTTTGCTGGACGTGTTGTCACCGCTGGCCGACCCGCAAGTGCAGGCCTTGGCCGATTTGTATGCGGACGACGATGTCGATCAGGAAGAAGCCGAGGAACTGGCCGAGGCGGCTGAACGTGTGCGCGCCAAGATCGAGGCGGCCTTGGGTCAGCCCATCGACAACCCCAGCCAGTACCGCACGCCCGAGGCCATGGTGGCCGCTGCCATGCGCCAGTGGCAACGCCAGCAACAAGCCGGTGACGAGCGCAAGGCGGCCAAACGCGCTGCCCGCAAAGCCAAAAACAAGCCCGAGGCGAGCCAAGCCGAGGTGCCGCAAACCGATGCCAAAACCACTTTGCGCACCATTTACCGGCAGTTGGTCAGCGCCTTGCACCCGGACCGCGAGCCCGATGTGCAAGAACGGGCGCGCAAAACCGCGCTGATGAGCGAGGTCAATGCCGCCTATGAAAAAGCCGATCTCACGACCCTGATGCGCTTGCAAATGCAGGTCACCCAGGTGGACCCGCTGGCCAGCGCACGCATGGCCGAAGACAAGCTCCAGGCCATGTGCGCCTTGCTCAAGGAGCAGGTGACGGCTTTGGAAGATGACCTGGACCAGATGCAGCACCGCCTGTCACGCGAGCTGTGCATCGCGGTGCGGGCCGATGCCGATGAGGCCGCGATGACGCAGGCCCTGCAGCGCATGCAGGCCGATCAACGCCACGAGGTGGAAAGTCTGGAGGCCGATTTGCGGCGAATTGCGCACGAAGCCGAGCTCAAACGCTGGCTCAAAGAGCAGGCGCAGCTGGCCAAAGAAAAAGCCCGCCAGGAACCTGCGGGCTGGTGGGATTGAGCGCTGGCCCAGGCATCGCCTTGGCCGCGCCTGCTCAGATGATTTTTTGGTAAGCCGCTTCGTCCAGCAGGCTGTCCAGATCGGACAATTGGGTCAAACGGGCCTTGAAGAACCAGCCTTGGCCCAAGGGGTCGGAGTTGGCGAGGGACGGGTCGGCGCGCAAGGCTTCGTTGACCTCGATGATTTCGCCGCCAGCGGGCATGTGCACATCGGCAGCTGCCTTGACCGACTCGACCACACCGGCCACGGCCTTGGCGTCAAACGTCGCACCAATGGCGGGCAGGTCCACAAAAACAATGTCGCCCAGCGTGTCTTGCGCATGGACGGTGATGCCCATCACGGCGATGTCGCCATCGCGTTGCAACCAAGTGTGTTCGTCGGAGAAAAGGAAGGACATGAAGGGCTCTGATAAGGCTTGAAATCAAGAAACGCCCCGAAGGGCGTTTGGTTTTTTGGATTATAGGCAGTCTTACTTGAAGCCCATCACATGCGGCAGCCAGTTCGACAGCGCTGGCACAAAAGTCAGCAGCACCAGGACCACACCGTGTGCCCACAGGAAAGGCTTGAGTTCGCGAGTCAGGTCCGACAGCGGCACCTTGGACACGTTGGATGTGACGAAGAGCAAACCACCCACGGGTGGCGTGATCATGCCCAGCGTGAGGTTGTAGATCACCACCATCGCAAAGTGGATCGGATCGACCCCCAGTTTGGCCGCCACGGGTGCCAAGATGGGCACCAGCACCATCACACCTGGCAGGGGCTCGATGAAGATGCCAAAGATCAGCAAAAAGACGTTGATGACGATCAGGAAAGTCCAGGTGTTCAGCTGCATGCTGGAGATCCAGCCGGCCACAGTCTGGGGCATGCCCTCGATGGTCAAGATCCAGGCAAAGGAGGCCGAGGTGCCGATGATCAGCAGCACCGATGCAGTGAGCAGGGCCGAGCGCGACAGGATGTCGGGCACGGCTTTCCACTCCAGCGTGCGGTACACGTATTTGCCGCAGATCAGCGCATAGAACACGGCGACGACCGATGCCTCGGTGGGCGTGAACCAACCGGCACGCATGCCACCCAAAATGAGCACGGGCAGCAAGATGGCGGGCAGGGCTTTCCAGGTGGTGGACAGGATCTCTGCGCCGCTGGGCATTTGCCCGTCGCCCTTGTAATTGCGTTGCTTGGAGACGTAGTAGTTCACCAGGCACATGGCTGCGGCGATCAGTACACCGGGGATCAATCCTGCAATGAAGAGCGCGCCCACCGAGACGTTGTCATCGGCCAGTGCGTAGATGATCATGATGATCGAAGGCGGGATGATCGGGCCCACGATGGCCGTGGACGCTGTGAGCGCAGCCGCGTAAGAGCGGCCATAACCGGCCTTGTCCATCATGCGGATCAGCATGGAGCCCGGGCCTGCAGCATCGGCCAAAGCCGAGCCCGAGATGCCCGAAAAGAAAGTCAGCGACACTACGTTGGTGTAGCCCAGACCGCCGCGCTTGTGGCCGACAAACTGGCCCGCAAACTTGAGCAGCACCTCGGTGAGCGAGCCGCCGCTCATGAGTTCGGCCGCCAAAATGAAGAAGGGCACGGCCATCAGCGGGAAGCTGTCCACGCCGGTGAAGGTCTCTTTGAGCAAGACCAGCATCGGGTAAGCATCGGACAGCACCAAGGCTGTCACGGTGGACAGGCCCAGGGCAAAAGCCACCGGCACGCCAATGGCCAGGTAGATACAAACAGAAATCAGGAGGATCAGGCTGGCGCTCATAGGGATGCACTCGCGGTGGCGTCAAAGTGGGCGTCGCTCGCAAATTCGCGGCGGGCGATGTAGCTGCGCACAATCAGCAGCCAATGGATCAAGGTCATGCCCATGCCCAGTGGCAGGGCCAGGTAAACCCAGGCAAAAGAGATCTGGGTCGCAGGGGTGATTTGGTACTGGGTGCGGTCCATGTACTCCAGGCCAAACCAGATGCAGAAGACGCAAAAAGCAGTGACCAGCACTGCGATGAGCACCCGCAAAGCTTGCGCTGCTTTGGAAGGCATGCTGTCTTGCAGGTTGTCGATGGCAATGTGGCCGCCGTAACGCAAGACCGGGCCGCAACCGATGAAGGTCAGCCAGATCATCATGTGGCGGGCCACTTCTTCGGCCCATTCGATGGATTGGTTGGTGGTGTAGCGCAACACCACGTTGGTGAAAATGATCACGGACATGGCGGCCAGGATCAGGATCAGAAACCACCGGTTGGCGGCCAGGAAATAGTCTTCAAATTTCTTCATTGCGTACCGGCCTTTCAAAGACCATCAGCCATCAAAAAAAGCCTGTGCCACCGCTGGCGGCACAGGCTCCATGCACCAGATTCAGGACTCAGCGCACGTCCTGGATCTTGCGGATGTTGTCAGCGCCAAACTCTTTGGAGTAAGCCGCATAAGCAGGCACCAGGGCATCGCGGAAGGCTTGGCCGTCCACTTTGCGCACCACACTCATGCCGTCTTTTTCCAGCTGTGCAATGCCATTGTTTTCATCTTCATTGACCTTTTTGCGTTGGGCCACTTTGGCTTTTTGCGCAGCTTCGTAGAACACCTTTTTGTCGGCGTCACTCAGCTTGTTCATCAGGCGAGGAGAAGTGATCAACAGGCCTGGTGAATACACGTGGCCGGTCAAGGACAGGTACTTTTGCACTTGCGAGAACTTGGAGGCCAAGATCACGGGGATGGGGTTTTCCTGACCGTCCACAGTGCCTTGCTGCAAAGCGCCAAACACTTCAGGGAAGGCCATCGGTGTGGGCTGGATGCCGAAGGTCTTGTAACCGTCCATGTGCACCTTGTTTTCCATGGTGCGCATCTTCAGACCGGCTGCGTCAGCAGGCTTGATGATGGGGTGCTTGCTGTTGGTCATGTGGCGGAAACCGTTTTCGGTCCATGCCAATGCCACCAGGCCTTTGGAGGGGAACTTGGTCAGGATGTCCTGGCCGATGGGGCCGTCCATCACCTTGCGGGCGTGGTCGTAGTCACGAAACAGGAAGGGGATGTCCACGATCTTGACTTCGGGCACAAAGTTGCCCACAGGGCCGGTGGAGGTGTTGACCAGGTCCAGCGTGCCCAGTTGCACGGCTTCGATCATCTCGCGTTCACCGCCCAGTGCGCTGTTGGGGAACTGCTGGCATTTGTAACGGCCTTGTGTGCCTTTTTCAATGTCGTCACAGAACACGGTGGAGCCCACGGCGTAATGCGAGGTGGCCGAAGTGGCGTAGCCCAGTTTGAGCACGGTTTGTGCAGACGCGGCGTTCATCAATCCGAGGGCCAGACCCATGCCGAGGGCCAGTTTGTTCAATTTCATTGAAAGTCTCCTGTTGAAGGTGTGTTGCAGATGAGTGGTCTCAACTTGTCATACAAATTTGATTATGGCGAGCGAAGCGCCGACTCCAATAAGGGTTTTCGCTTGGTGTGATGCCAATGTGACGCGCCAGCGCCTTTGCAGGCGAAAAAAAAGGAGGCCACAAGGGCCTCCAGGTTTCGATCAGGCAGATCGGGTGGGCGTGTCACATGCCCGAGTCACATGCCCGAGTAGTTCGGGCCGCCACCGCCTTCGGGCGTGACCCACACGATGTTTTGCGTGGGGTCCTTGATGTCGCAAGTCTTGCAGTGCACGCAGTTTTGCGCGTTGATCTGCAAGCGGTCGCTGTTGTCTTCGTTCTTGACGAACTCGTACACACCGGCCGGGCAATAGCGGCTCTCAGGCCCGCCGAACTTGGCCAGGTTGATGCCCACGGGCACCGAGGCGTCTTTCAGCGTCAGGTGGGCGGGCTGGTTTTCTTCGTGGTTGGTGTTGCTGATGAACACGCTGGACAGGCGATCAAAAGTCAGCTTGCCGTCCGGCTTGGGGTAGTCGATCTTGGGGCAATCGGCCGCAGGCTTCAGATACGTGTGGTCGGCCTTGTCACGGCGCAGCGTCCACGGAATGTGGCCGCGCAGCACGAACTGCTCAAAGCCGTTCATCAAAGTCGCCACCGTCAGGCCCTTCTTGAACCAGCTCTTGAAGTTGCGCGACTTGTTGAGTTCGGTGTAGAGCCAGCTGGCTTCAAAAGCTTCGGGGTAGGCGCTCAGCTCGTCGTGCTGACGGCCCGCCACGATGGCGTCGTAAGCGGCTTCGGCGGCCAGCATGCCGGTCTTGATGGCGGCGTGACTGCCTTTGATGCGGCTGACGTTCAGGTAACCGGCATCACAGCCGACCAACGCACCGCCCGGGAACACGGTCTTGGGCAAGCTCATCAGACCACCTGCGGTGATGGCGCGGGCACCGTAGCCGATGCGTTTGGCGTTGACTTCACCTTTGTCATTGGTGAAGTACCACTTGATGTTGTTGTGGGTCTTCCAGCGCTGGAATTCTTCAAACGGGCTGAGCCAGGGGTTGGCGTAGTCCAGACCGACCACGTAACCGATGGCAATCTTGTTGTCTTCCATGTGGTACATGAACGCGCCGCCGTAGGTGTCGTTGTTCATGGGCCAGCCGGCGGTGTGCATCACAAAGCCGGGCGTGTGGCGGCTGGGGTCGATTTCCCAAACTTCCTTGATGCCGATGCCGTAGGTTTGTGGGTCGCGGCCCTCGTCGAGTTTGTATTTGGCGATCAGTTGTTTGCCCAGGTGGCCTCGTGCGCCCTCGGCGAACACGGTGTACTTGCCGTGCAGTTCCATGCCCAGCTGGAAGTTCTCGGTCGGCTCGCCGTCCTTGCCTACGCCCAAGTTACCGGTGGCCACCCCTTTGACTGAGCCGTCTTCGTTGTAGAGCACTTCGGCGGCGGTAAAGCCCGGGAAAATTTCCACGCCGAGGTTTTCGGCCTGCTGGGCCAGCCAGCGGGTGAAGTTGGAGAGGCTCAGGATGTAGTTGCCGTGGTTTTGGGCGCACTCGGGCAAGAAGATGCCGGGGGTGCGGGTGGCACCGGTTTCCGACAGGAAGCTCCAGGCGTCATCGGTCACGGGCTGGTTGAGTGGGGCACCCAGCTCTTTCCAGTTGGGGAAGAGTTCGCTCAGGGCCTTGGGGTCCATGATGGCACCGGACAGGATGTGCGCGCCGGGCTCACCGCCTTTTTCGAGCACCACCACCGACACGTCCTGGCCTTTTTCGGCGGCCAATTGCTTGAGGCGAATCGCAGTGGACAGGCCGCCAGGGCCGCCGCCGACCACGACCACGTCGTATTCCATGGATTCGCGGGGACCATAAGTGCTCAGGATTTCTTCGGGGCTCATGAACGTCTCTTGATGAAGTGGTGAATGCAGATGTCCGACCGTCTGTCGGGCGTGTGACTCATTTTATGCGGCCCGAAACCCGTTCCCCCGCACAATGGTGTCAACCGTGGGTTTCCACTGAGTTCTGCCGATCAAGGAGTTGTCATGGCGTATGAAATCGATTTATCGGGCCGCGTGGCCCTGGTCACCGGTGCCTCCAGCGGTCTGGGTGCGCAATTTGCCAAAACACTGGCTGCTGCCGGTGCAGGCGTGGTGCTGGCCAGCCGAAGGGTGGACAAGCTCAAGGACTTGCGTGCCGAGATCGAGGCTGCTGGCGGCAACGCCCATGTGGTGGCGATGGACGTGACCGACAAACACAGCATCGCCGCCGCTGTGGCGCATGCCGAAACCGAGATGGGCAGCATCGATATTTTGGTGAACAACTCGGGCGTGAGCACCACCCAGCGCATCCAGGACGTGAGCGAGGAAGACTACGACTTCATCATGGACACCAATGTGCGCGGTGCTTTCTTTGTGGCGCAGGAAGTGGGCAAACGCATGCTGGCCCGCGCCAAAGGCGCAGCACCCGGCAGTTTCACAGGCGGGCGCATCATCAACATCGCCTCCATGGCAGGGCTGAAGGTCTTGCCGCAAATCGGCGTGTACTGCATGAGCAAGGCCGCCGTGATCCAGATGACCAAAGCGTTTGCGGTGGAGTGGGGCCGTTTTGGCATCAACGTCAACGCCATTTGCCCTGGCTACATCGACACCGAAATCAACCACCACCATTGGCAGACCGAACAGGGTCAAAAGCTCATCAGCATGTTGCCGCGCAAACGCGTGGGCCAACCGCAAGACCTGGACGCCTTGTTGGTCATGCTGGCCAGTGATCAGAGCCATTTCATCAACGGTGCGGTGATTTCGGCGGACGACGGCTTTGCGGTGTGAGGTGGCTTGATGAAATTTGAATTACCGGACCACAAAAAATTCGTGCACCAGATGGTGATCCCCATCCGCTGGGGCGACATGGACGCCATGGGCCATGTCAACAACACGGTGTATTTCCGTTATCTGGAGACCATCCGCATCGATTGGTTTGAAACCATCGGCTGCCAGGTCAACCCGCAAGGGCAAGGGCCGGTGATCGTGAACGCGTTTTGCAATTTCTACAAACAGTTCGAGTACCCCGGCGATATTCTGGCCAAGATGTATGTGAGCGACCCTGGGCGCACCACTTTTGAGAGCTGGTGCACGCTGGAGCGCACCGATCAGCCCGGGGTGATCTTCGCTGCGGGCGGGGCGACCACGATTTGGGTGGACTTTCCGCAGCAAAAAGCGGTGAGCTTGCCCGACTGGCTCAAGGCCTTGGTCACGCCCTGAGCAGGCGGCTCAGGTGCCGTGCCTCAGGCCTTGGCGCCCACGGCGGTCCATTGGTCGGCATGGCTGACCAGCCAGTCCGCCGCTTGGGTGGGGTGACCCAATTGCATGGGGTGAAAGTCTTTGCGGGTGTATGCCCAAACGGGTTTGGCCACGCGCCAGACCATGCCGTGCCGACCGAACAAGAACTTGCCGGCCGACCACCAAGTGGAGGGCTTGAACAGGGTTTTGTCGTGCCAGAGGTTGTTGACCGTCTGGCGCATCACATCGGTGCTGAACTGGATCGTCACGTACCAGAACCAACGCATGCGCCAAGCATGGTTGCCGCCCAAGCGTTGGTACAGGTCGAATGCCACGCATTTGTGCTCTGACTCTTCGGCCGCATGCCAGCGCCACAGGGTTTTGAGCGGTTCTTCGGCACCTGCAAACCAGTCACCGGGCTGGTCCACGCTTTCCAGTGTCAAGTCGCCAAAAATCGAGGTGTAGTGCTCGAAGGCAGCAGTGATGGCCAATTCATGCAGGTGGCCCTTTGCGCTTTTGCTGAAGAACTCTTCGCGGCCTTTTTTCAGGCGTCGCTCGGCACGAGGGCCCCAGTGGTTGACCAGACCTTGTTTTTCCAAGTGGGCGTTGTACAGACCATGCAGGTGGCGGTGCGTGGCTTCCTGGCCAATGAAGCCTTTGGCCACGCTTTTGAGGTCGGCGTTTTCGGGCGTGTCGGGCAAGGCCTTGGCGCCGTTTTTCACCGCGTCAATGAAAGATTGCTCGCCCACAGGAAAGCTCATCGACAAGGCATTGGCATACGCGGTCATGAATGCATCACCGCCATTCCAGTGGCGTGAAAAGCCCTTCGACAAGTCCACCGAGAGGCGGCGCACGGTCAAATCGGTGGGGCTGGGCAGGTGGGGCGTTGTATGCATGAGGACTGCTTTGAAAATGATTCAGAATGTGAGGATTGTTCAGTTTTAATGCCTGCCTGACAACTCGCGATCTGCTCAGATTTGAAAGTGCCTGTCTCATGACCAAAATCCCTGCGTCCAAAACGCCCCAAGCCCCGTCTGGCGGGCGTCGCCAGCCCACGCAGGCGCGGTCACAGCAAACCATTCAGACTTTGTTCAAGGCCGCTGCTCAGATTCTGGACAAGGACGGCGAGGCCGGTTTGACCACCAACAAGGTCGCTGCAGCGGCGGGTTTTTCGATTGGCACGCTCTACCAATACTTTCCCAGCAAGGACGTGCTGGTGCGGGCCATGGCCGTCAAAGGGCAGGGCTTGGTGCTGGAAGCGCTGGAGGCGTATTTGGCCGCACTGGAAGGCAGACCCGATGTGACCCAAATGGACGCACGGGACCTGCTGCGGCAAGCGATCCGAATCTTGCTCAAAGGCTTTGCGGGCGGCAAAGGCTTCACGCAAAGCTTGATCCGTTTGGGGTGGGCCAGCGAGCAACCGCAAGAAACAGCCAGCGTGGTGCGGCAAGTCTCGGACCGGCTGGCCATCTTTTTGGAGCGCATCGAACACCCTCAGTTGCGCCCACCATCTGCCGCGATTTTGTTTGTGTTGACGCGCTCCGTGATTGGCACCCTGCGAAGTGCCAGCCTCGAAAAGTCGCCCCTGCTGGGCAGCACTGCGCTGGAGGATGCTTTGGTTCAGATGGCGTGGGCCTTGTTGGTCCCGCTCCCTCAGGCGGCGGGTTTGGCCTTGGGCAGTCGGCCCATCACATAAAATTCGGGGTTGGGCATCATGCCGCTGAAGCTCGCCATGCGGTTGGAGAGGCCAAAGAAAGCCGTGATCGCTGCGATGTCCCAGATGTCCTCGTCGTTGAAGCCGTGCGCGTGCAGGGCGGCGAAGTCAGCATCTTCCACTTCGTCAGAGTGCTGGCAAACCTTCATCGCAAAGTCCAGCATGGCGCGCTGGCGGCGGCTGATGTCGGCCTTGCGGTAATTGATGGCCACCTGATCGGCCACCAGCGGTTTCTTTTCATAAATGCGCAAAATCGCGCCGTGGGCCACCACGCAATACAGGCAGTGGTTAGCCGCGCTGGTGGTGGTCACGATCATCTCGCGCTCGCCCTTGGTCAGGCCGCTTTCGCGCCCCATTGACTCGGGCACCATCAGCGCGTCGTGGTAGGCAAAAAACGCACGCCACTCGGCAGGGCGACGCGCAAAGGCCAGAAACACATTGGGCACGAAACCGGCTTTCTCTTGCACTTCCAGCACTTTGGCTTTGATGTCTTCGGGCAAGTCTTTGATCTCGGGGGCAGGGTAGCGAGTGCTCATGGTGTCTCCAGTGGGTGATGCTTTTGATTATGCTCAGGGACATTTCAGGAGCCTGTCATGTCCAACACACCACCCCCAAGCCCCTCGCAGCAAGCACGTGAAGCACGCCCCGACGACGCTGCTTTTCAGGCGGGCATCGCCACACGCACCCAGGTCATGGGGGCCGAGTTTGTGGACCGCGCTTTTGGCAACGCCAACGACTTCACGATGCCCATGCAGGAGTTCATCACCCGCAACGCCTGGGGCAATCTCTGGCAACGCCCGGGGCTGGATTTGAAAACCCGAAGCCTGATCACCGTGGCCATGCTCACCGCCTTGGGCAAACAACAAGAGCTCAAGGGCCATGTGCGTGGCGCACTCAACAACGGCGCCACGCCCGAAGAACTGCGCGAAGTGATGCTGCACGCCACCGTGTATTGCGGTTTTCCAACGGCCATCGATGCATTTCGCTCTGTCACCGAAGTCGTGCAGTCCCAGGCCTGAAGCGGGAGTAACCCAGGCAACAAGCGTGCATTGACGGTGGGTGCCTTTTGACCGATTCTTGACGATAGAGCTGTCGCAGCCTTGTCGGCTGTACAGAGACTTGATTTTTCCCCTGGAGCCAAGACCACCATGACCGATTCGTTGACGATTGAAGAGCAGGCGTTTCGCGATGAGGTGCGCGCCTTTTTGGCGGCCGAGTTGACTGAAGAAATCCGTTTGGGTGGTCGCCGCACGGCGGGCATCTTTTCTGATCCTTCTTCGGGTTTGCCTTGGCTCAGGGTGCTGGCCAAGCGCGGCTGGGCCGCACCCCACTGGCCCGTGGAGTGGGGCGGCTGCGACTGGACGCCACGGCAACACGACATCTTTGCCAGCGAATTGGCGGCAGCAGACGCACCGCGTGTGTCGCCCTTGGGCTTGGTCATGGCAGCGCCCGTCTTGATCGCGTTTGGCACGCAGCAGCAAAAAGAGCGTTGGTTGCCCGACATCCGCAATGGCGAAAGCTACTGGTGCCAAGGCTACAGCGAACCGGGGTCGGGCTCGGACCTGGCGTCGCTGCAATGCCGTGCGCGGCGCGAAGGCAACGAATGGGTGATCAACGGCTCGAAAATCTGGACCACTCACGCGCATTGGGCCACGCACATGTTTTGTCTGGTGCGCACCGACAACAGCGGCAAACCCCAGCAAGGCATCAGTTTCTTGATGTTCGAGCTGAACAAGCCCGGCATCCAGATCCGGCCGATCATCAGCATCTCGGGCGACCACGAGTTCAACCAGGTCTTTTTTGACGAGGCGAGGGTGCCTGCTGATGCCTTGATCGGCGAAGAAAACCAGGGTTGGAAGATCGCCAAGTACCTGCTCGAGCACGAGAGGGGCGGCTCGTCCACGCCTTACCTTCGTGCCCGTCTGTCACGCTTGCGCCAGGCCAGCCTGGAGGCTTTTGATGGTGCGGGGACGCCATCTCCTGAGCAGGATGACATCACACAAAGTCTGGCCAAGGCGCAGTGCCGCGTGGAGGCCTTGCACGCTTGGGAGCAAGAGGTGCTGTCAGCCCGCATGGGGGCACGCCAGCCGCCCAGTTGGCTGCCTGCTGCGCCTTCAATGGGCAAGTTGTTGGCCACCGAACTCAAGCAACACCTGACCGAGTTGGGTCTGGACATCGCAGGTCTTTATGGTGCGACCAGCTTGCACATGGAGGAGGCCTCAGCCCATGCTTTGCAGGTGCCTGAGGCGTCCGTTTTTGCTACCCACGCGTACCTCAATGACCGTGCCGCATCGATCTATGGCGGCACCAATGAAGTGCAGCGCAATTTGATCGCGCGTCACATTTTGGGCGCGGATGTCGTCGAGCCCGTGTTGCCCGTGGACGAGACGCAAGGGATGCTCCTGGCCAGTTTGCAAGCTTGGCTGCAAGACCGCGTGCCTTTCGAAAAACGCGCGTCACTGCTGTCCACGCCTGAGGCGATTGCACCCCTGTGGCATGGCCTGGCCCGCGACTTGGGTCTGCTGGGTGCGGCATTGCCCGAAAGCCTGGGCGGCATGGGCGGCGGCTTGGCTGAGCACATTCTGATCGCCCAAGCGCTGGGCAGTGCCTTGGTGCCCGAGCCTTATCTGTCTTCGTCCGTCTTGGGCGCAGTGTTGCTGCAGGCTTTGCAAGACCCGGTGGCCCTTGACTTGTTGCAAGGCCTGGCCGAAGGCCGGGTGCGTTTGGCCTTGGCGGCTTTGGAGCCTGCTGGCCGTAGCGACCTGTCCCATGTTCAGACCCGTTTGCATGGCGAAGCAGGTGGGTGGCGCATCACAGGACGCAAGGCCATGGTGCGTGCGGCACCTTGGGCCACACATTGGCTGGTGAGCGCGCATGGCGATGCGGGGCAACTGCGCATGGTGCTGGTGGACCCCGCAGCCAGCGGCATCGTTCGCCGCGATCTGCGATGCATTGACGGCGCTTGGGCGGCCGAGTTGGCGTTTGACAACACACCTGTTGCAGCTTTGATCGGGCAGGGTGATGCCATGCCAGCTTTGCAAAAGGCTTGGGACGCTGCCACCTTGGTCACGGGCGCGGAGGCTGTTGGCGTGATGCAAGGCCTGATGCGCGACACGCTGACCTACATGAACCAGCGCAAGCAGTTCGGGCAGCCCTTGGCCGCTTTTCAGGCTTTGCAACACCGGCTGGCCGACATGTACCTGGCACTGGTTCAGGCTGCCGCTGCAGTCGGGGCTTGCACCGATGCGCTCGATGGCAGCGCCGAGAGCCGCGCCCGCCGTGTCTCGACAGCGCACGTGGCGGTGTTGCGAGCGGCCCGCTGGGTGGGGCAAGGCGCGGTGCAGTTGCATGGCGGCATGGGCATGACTGATGAGCTGTCTGTGGGCCACGGCTTCAAGCGGTTGACGGTGATTGAGCAGCAGTTTGGTGGCGTCACGCAGCATCTGCGTCGGATCGCAGGGCTGAGCCACGCTTGAGTGCCAGGGGGCTCAGCCCCGCATCAACTTCTGAATCAAATCCGCCGCCCCTGAGGCTTGGTATTTGCGCATGAGTTTGACGCGGTAAATCTCCACCGTGCGGTGGCTGATGCCTAAAGCGCGGCCGATCTCCTTGCTGGTCAGACCGTCCATCAGGTGGGCCGCGACTTCGCGTTCGCGGGCGGTGAGTTCTGCCTTCACGGGTTTGCGCTCCGACAGGTCTTCAAAAGTCCAGATGCCTGCTTCGTGTGGCGCGTCGCGGTTCAGGGCCCGGCCTGTCACATGGCACCAGAAGGTTTCGCCTTTGAAGCGGCCGTCCACCCGTTTCATGACGCGGTCGTCGGCGTACACGCCCTTGGCGTTCAGGATGGGGGTGATGCGCTGGCCGGTGCGCTCGTACTCGTCGGCGCTGGGGTAGAGCAGCTGAAAGGTCTGACCGATGAGTTGTTCGCGGGGCACGCCAAACATCTCGCACACCCGCTGGTTGCAGTCGACCATGGTGCGGTTGCGTGAGAGCACCATGCCGATGGGGGCCAGGTCAAATGCCAATCGGTAATCGATGTCGTTGTCTGGTTGAAGCATCAGGGCACACCATTACGAAAAACTACGTATCTGAATACGTAGTATCGTAGCGTTTTCATCCTCTATTGGAGACTGGTGTGAACAAGATTTTTCCTTCCGCAGCCGAGGCCTTGAAGGGCATCGTGGCTGACGGGCAACTCATTGGCGTGGGCGGTTTTGGCCTGTGCGGCATCCCCGAAGCGCTGATTGCCGCCTTGCGCGACAGCGGCGTGCAGAACCTGACCGCGATTTCCAACAACGCGGGCGTGGACGACTTCGGTCTGGGCCTGTTGCTGCAGACCCGCCAGATCAAGAAGATGATTTCTTCTTACGTGGGCGAAAACAAAGAGTTTGAGCGCCAGTACCTGGCGGGCGAACTGGCGCTGGAATTCACCCCCCAAGGCACGCTGGCCGAGAAGCTGCGTGCGGGCGGCGCGGGCATCCCGGCCTTCTTCACCAAGACCGGCGTGGGCACCCTGGTGGCCGAAGGCAAAGAGCTGCGCGAGTTCGACGGCGAGACCTATGTGATGGAGCGCTCTTTGGTGCCCGACGTGTCGCTGGTCAAAGCGCACCGCGCCGACAAGTCCGGCAACCTGCAGTTCCGCTACACCTCGCGCAACTTCAACCCTGCGGTGGCCATGGCGGGCAAGATCTGCGTGGTCGAGGTCGAGGAGATCGTCGAAACCGGCGAGATGCACCCCGACAGCGTGCACTTGCCCGGCATTTATGTGCACCGCATTGTGCTGAACCAGCACCCCGAAAAGCGCATCGAAAAACGCACGATCACCGAGAAAGCAGGAGTCTGATATGAGCTGGAGTCAAGACCAAATGGCCGCGCGTGCGGCCCACGAATTGGAAGACGGGTTTTATGTGAACCTGGGCATCGGCATCCCCACGCTGGTGGCGAACTTTGTGCCCGCCGACAAGGAAGTCTGGCTGCAAAGCGAGAACGGCATGCTGGGCATTGGCCCCTTCCCGACCGAAGACGAAGTCGATGCCGACCTGATCAACGCGGGCAAGCAGACGGTGACCACCATCAAAGGCTCGTCGATCTTTGGCAGCGAGCAGTCCTTTGCCATGATCCGTGGCGGCAAGATCAACTTGTCGATTTTGGGCGCGATGCAGGTGAGCGAAAAGGGCGATCTGGCCAACTGGATGATCCCCGGCAAGATGGTCAAGGGCATGGGCGGCGCGATGGACTTGGTCGCAGGCGTCAAGCGCGTGATCATCTTGATGGAACATGTGGCCAAGAAAAAAGACGGGACCGAAGACCTGAAGATTTTGCCCAGCTGCACCTTGCCTTTGACCGGCGTGGGCGTGGTGGACCGCATCATCACCGACCTGGCTGTCATGGACGTGACCGATGAGGGCCTGAAGGTGGTGGAATTGGCCCCGGGCGTCACGCCTGAGGCCTTACAAGCCAAAACGGGTGTGAAATTGATTTTCTGATTGCCGTTTTAATTGATTCAACAAAAGCCGCGTATATCGCGGCTTTTTTAATGGTTTAACTGATTTTTTGTATTAATAAATACCTTGTTGAAAATTATTTGTATATTGTTTATATTCAAAAAGTTTTTAAAAATTCTGTTGAATAAATCTTTCCTCGGTATGAATACACCATTGTCAGATCGCACTCGGGGAGACTTATTGCGCAGCCTGCGTGAAGCGCAAGGCATGGACCTCTCGGGCTTGGCTCGACAAGTCAATTTATCGGTAGGCCAGTTGTTGCAATTGGAATCCGGTGATTTGTCACCAGGTAAGCGATCTTTGTTTTACACGTCTGCTATCAAAGACAAGGCAGCGATCAAAGTCATTCACCCCGGCGGCCACCCAAAGTGCTCCACTTATGGCCACCCAAACTGCTCCACCCGGCGAGGGGTGGCCTGATGCATTGATTGGTGCGTGACGGTCACTCTTTGACCGGCGGGCAAGACGTTACTTTCA
>Ga0228698_1000133_pt1 | contig 68584 bp, 69 predicted proteins | sample McNCre117_Aug_MG_FD_178015 | JGI IMG/M metagenome (GOLD analysis project Ga0228698, IMG submission 178015) | Freshwater microbial communities from McNutts Creek, Athens, Georgia, United States - 1-17_Aug_MG | ecosystem: Environmental > Aquatic > Freshwater > Creek | place: USA: Georgia...
AGGCCTTGGCTTGACCGCCAAACTTGGCAGCCAACACGGTGGTGATAGCAGCCGTCAGGGTGGTTTTGCCATGGTCAACGTGACCAATGGTGCCCACGTTCACGTGGGGCTTGGTACGCGTGAATTTTTCTTTTGCCATTTTTAAATTTCTCCAAAGAGCAATTCCCGTGTGTTGGTTTTATGTCTGCACGGTGTTGCTGATTCGCCCCGCACGGGAACAGGGCGGCACACCGTCGCAGACAGCTTACAAATTATTTTGCGCGAGCAGCCATAATGGCTTCGGACACGTTGCGTGGGGCTTCGGCATAGTGCTTGAACTCCATCGTGTACGTTGCACGACCTTGCGACATTGAACGCAGGGTGGTCGAGTAGCCAAACATTTCAGACAGTGGAACTTCGGCCTTGATTGCCTTGCCGCCACCAACCATGTCGTCCATCCCTTGCACCATACCGCGACGGGAAGACAAGTCACCCATAACGCTACCAGCGTAATCTTCAGGGGTTTCCACTTCCACCGCCATCATGGGCTCCAGAATCACGGGGCTGGCCTTGCGGCAACCTTCCTTGAAACCAAAGATGGCAGCCATCTTGAACGCATTTTCGTTCGAGTCCACATCGTGGTACGAACCGAAGTGCAAGGTCACCTTCACGTCAACCACCGGGTAACCGGCCATCACGCCTTGATTCAGTGCTTCGATAACACCTTTTTCAACTGCGGGAATGTATTCGCGGGGAACCACACCGCCCTTGATGGCGTCAACGAATTCAAAGCCCTTACCGGCTTCATTGGGTTCAATTTTCAGAACCACGTGACCGTATTGACCCTTACCACCGGACTGGCGAACGAACTTGCCTTCGGAGTCTTCAACCGTCTTGCGAATGGTTTCGCGGTATGCCACCTGGGGCTTACCAACGTTGGCTTCCACGCCGAATTCGCGCTTCATGCGGTCGACAATAATTTCCAAGTGCAACTCGCCCATACCAGCAATGATGGTTTGGCCGGATTCTTCGTCGGTCTTCACGCGGAACGAAGGATCTTCCTGTGCCAGACGGGACAGGGCGATACCCATTTTTTCTTGGTCGGCCTTGGTCTTGGGCTCAACGGCCTGGGCAATCACCGGCTCAGGGAACACCATGCGCTCCAGGGTCACAACGGCTGCCGGATCACACAGTGTCTCACCGGTGGTCACGTCTTTCAAGCCCACGCAAGCAGCGATGTCACCAGCGCGGATTTCATCGACTTCTTCCCGGTTGTTGGCGTGCATTTGCACGATACGACCGATACGCTCCTTCTTGCCACGCACGGCGTTGAACACGCTGTCGCCCTTTTTCAGAACGCCCGAGTAAACGCGCACGAAGGTCAACTGACCCACAAACGGGTCGGTCATCAGCTTGAATGCCAGCGCCGAGAATTTTTCGTTGTCGTCGGCCTTGCGAACCACTGGTTGTTCGTCTTCGTCGGTACCGCTCACGGGCGGAATGTCCAAAGGCGAAGGCATCAGTTCAATCACGGCATCCAACATGCGCTGCACACCCTTGTTCTTGAACGCGGTGCCACACAACATGGGCTGAATTTCACCAGCGATGGTGCGGGTGCGCAGACCTTGGGTGATTTCAGCTTCAGTCAAGTCGCCTTCTTCAAGGTACTTGTTCATGAATTCTTCAGAGGCTTCAGCAGCTGCTTCAACCATCTTCTCGCGCCATTCTTTGGCGGTTGCGGCGAGTTCCGCAGGAATTTCTTCGAACGTGAACTTCATGCCCTGGGATGCTTCATCCCAGATGATGGCTTTCATCTTGCGCAGATCGATCACACCGGTGAAGTTTTCTTCAGCACCGATTGGGATCACGATTGGCACAGGATTGGCCTTCAGGCGCAGCTTCATCTGGTCCACGACCTTGAAGAAATTGGCACCGGTGCGGTCCATCTTGTTCACAAATGCCAGACGTGGCACTTTGTATTTGTTCGCCTGACGCCACACGGTTTCAGACTGGGGCTGCACGCCGCCCACAGCACAATAGACCATGCACGCACCGTCCAGCACGCGCATGGAACGCTCCACTTCAATCGTGAAGTCCACGTGTCCGGGGGTGTCAATAATGTTGATGCGGTGTTCTGGGAACGAGGTATCCATACCCTTCCAGAAGCAGGTAGTCGCAGCAGACGTAATCGTAATGCCACGCTCTTGCTCTTGCTCCATCCAGTCCATGGTGGCCGCACCATCGTGCACTTCACCAATCTTGTGGTTCACGCCGGTGTAGAAAAGAATACGTTCGGTGGTGGTGGTTTTGCCGGCGTCAATGTGCGCAGAGATACCGATATTGCGGTAGCGCTCAATGGGAGTAGTGCGAGCCATGATGGATCCTTGGTGTTGGGTCAAATATCTGTTTGCCGCTACACCGCCAAAGTAAAACCAACATTGATTTTGACCCGGCGGCGCAGGGTGCGCCGTTCAATGTACCGACTGCGTATGACGTCCTGATGGCAAGACCCCGATACATTGCAATACACTGAACCGCGCTGAAACGCCATAGCGCTAAAGCGCAGGGGCGCTTGATTAGAAGCGGAAGTGCGAGAACGCCTTGTTGGCTTCTGCCATGCGGTGAACTTCATCACGCTTCTTCATGGCACCGCCACGGCCTTCAACCGCTTCCAGCAATTCGTTGGCCAAACGCTGGGCCATCGACTTTTCGCCGCGCTTGCGGGCCGCTTCCTTGATCCAGCGCATGGACAGAGCCAAGCGGCGAACCGGACGCACTTCAACTGGCACCTGGTAGTTGGCACCACCGACGCGGCGGGACTTCACTTCCACCATTGGCTTCACGTTGTTGATGGCAACGCTGAAAGCCTCAACCGGATCTTTGTCCGGGTGCTTTTTCTCGATCAATTCCAGGGCGCCATAAATAATGCGCTCTGCAACTGCTTTCTTGCCGCCTTCCATGATCACGTTCATGAATTTGGACAGCTCTACATTGCCGAACTTGGGATCCGGCAGAATTTCACGTTTAGGGACTTCGCGACGACGTGGCATTTTTCACCTCATATGCTTCAGTTGGCATCCTTTCGGACACCGCGAGAGCCAATATAGCCCCCACTTACTCGACCCACCTGCCGGGTTTTATCCACTGATTCAGGCTTTGGGTCACTTCGTTTGCCTGACCCGCCAAGGCCAGCAAACACCGTTTTGGAAACTTAACGCTATTCCGCAGCGCGCATTTGCCAAACAGCAAACACTGTGAAGGCCAATTAGGCCTTCTTCGGACGCTTCGCGCCGTACTTGGAACGCGACTGCTTACGGTCTTTAACACCTTGCAAGTCGAGCGAACCGCGCACGATGTGGTAACGCACACCTGGCAAATCCTTGACACGACCGCCGCGAACCAGCACCACGCTGTGTTCTTGCAGGTTGTGGCCTTCGCCGCCGATGTACGAAATCACCTCAAAACCGTTGGTCAGGCGCACTTTGGCAACCTTACGCAAAGCGGAGTTCGGCTTTTTCGGCGTTGTGGTGTACACACGGGTGCACACGCCACGACGCTGGGGAGAGTTTTGCATCGCAGGGCTCTTCGACTTGATAGTCTCGACTTCGCGCCCCTGACGCACTAGCTGGTTAATGGTTGGCACTTAAGCCTCCTCAAAAGAAACGTCCCTAAACGTTTGAATCTAAAAAAAACGAAAACGTGAATCCCTTCGGAATTTCCGAAAAGCCTTCTAATGTATCAGATTGAACTTTTTTCAGCAAGCCTGCGCCGCAATCAGCGGATCCACAAGCGCAAGGAGTCCCATGCGCGGCGCAGCGTACCGGCTTGCGCAACCCCGTCCAAAGCCAGCAATGGCACGTTAACCACGGTCTGATCACCCAAACTCACGCGCAATGTTGCAGCCACGCTCCCCTGCGCAATCGGGGCCAGCAAAGGATCTTGCCGCAAAACTGTGGTTTTGAGCTTGGTCGCAGACCCGGTTGGCACGGCAACCACAATGGGTGACGGACGCCCCAGGACAACCGTGGACGCGCTGCCTTTCCAGACCGCCGGCGATACCACGGTCTGATCGGCGTCATATAGCTTCACAAGCTCGGTAGCCGAAAAACCCCAATTCAACAATTTTTGCGATTCATTGGCCCGCGCGCTTTCGCTCTCTGCACCCAATACAACCGACAATAAGCGCCGTGCATTGCCGGCAGCACCGGGGGCACCCAGCACCGGGAACTCGCGCTTTGCCGTGGCAACCATGCAATAGCCAGCGGCTTCGGTGTGGCCGGTGCCCAAACCATCGACAGTGGGGTCACGAAACAACAACAAGTTGCGATTGCTGTCATTTGCCGCTGGCGTCCCGCGGTAATGGTATTTTTTGATCGCGTAAAGGCCCACGTAATCCGGAAAGTCGGTCATTAAACGGGCGGCAAGCGTGCCCAAATCACGCGCCGTGGTGCGGTGCCCCGGCTCGGCCATACCCTCTGGATTTTTATAGACCGTGTTCTGCATCCCCAGGATCTTGGCCTGAGCGTTCATCATTTCGACAAAGCGGCTGAGGGTCCCACCAACACCTTCGGCCAGCGCTACAGTGGCGTCATTGCCACTTTGAACAACCATGCCCTTGAGCAAATCTTCTACCGGGACTTGCATCTTGGGGTCAATAAACATGCGCGATCCAGGCATCTGCCAAGCGCGCTCACTGACAGGAAAGGTCTGCTTGAATGTGATCTTGCCGGATTTGATCGCGTCAAATACCAAATAGGCCGTCATGAGCTTGGTCAGCGAGGCCGGCTCCACCGGGGCATCGATATCTTTGGCGGCCACGACTTGATTGGCCGTCACATCCAATAGCACATAGGCACGCGCCGCCACCTCCGGTGCCTGCGGCATTTGGGCGAAAACAGCCAGACTCAATAGGCCAAGAATGGCCGCAAACACAAATCTCATGGGGCGTGCCAGCGTAAAACCAGCGAATAGTGGGCGTTACTGTGTCAGGAAATGGGTGCAACACCATGCAAATGGCGAACCACCAATCCCCGCAACAAGGGCAATTGTCCGTGAAAGAAATGCCCCACACCAGGAATGACGCTAACCGGCAAAAACTGCGGACGGGCCCAGTTCAGCACATCCTGCAAAGGCACGGTGTCATCGGTCTCACCGTGCACGACCAGGGCACGGTCATGCAAAGCCGGCGCCAAAGGCGCCACCGCAAAGCGGGTTGCCGCAGTACCCACCAACACAATTCGCTCCAATGCACGCCGCTGCCAAAGTGCTTCGACGGCATGGCTGGTAACGAAGGCGCCAAACGAGAAGCCCGCCAACGCCAGTGACCCATGCGGTGCTTGGTCGGCGACAACGGCCAGCAAATCTTCCAGCTCGCCGCGGCCTTCGTCGTAGGTGCCTGCGCTCGCGCCGACACCTCGAAAATTGAAACGAACCGCCTGCCAACCAGTCAAAACGAAGGCGCGCGCCAAGGTTTGCACCACTTTATTGTCCATGGTGCCGCCAAACAACGGGTGCGGGTGGGCAATGACAGCGGTTCCACGGACAGGGCCACCGTAGTCGGCCGCAGGCAGGTCCAACAGCACTTCAAGCGCGCCCGCCGGACCGGCGACCGCCAAACGACGCGTAGCAGAATTCATCGCTCAGCGCCCCACGTTCGGCGGCGTCAGCAAGCGCTCGACTGGCACACCGTTTTGGAGATGCGACACCACAATTTCGTCGATGTCTGCCAAGTCGACATAGCTATACCAAACGGCTTCGGGATAAATCACCAGCACCGGACCCGCAGCGCAACGGTCCAGGCAGCCCGCCTTGTTAACCCGGACTTTACCGGGTCCGGCCAAGCCCGACTCGCGTACTTTGGCTTTGCAATGGTCGAACGCATCAAGTGCTTTCAATTGCGCACAACAGGCTTCGCCACCTTTTCGCTCGTTGGTGCAAAAGAATATGTGCCGCTCGTAGTAGGAGGGCGTTGCAGATTTTGAATCGGTCATTCCCAGATTCTAGTTTTGGTTTGTCCCGCCCGGTACACCCGCAGCGCATACAGCAAGGCGGCGTATGGCCAACACCAGCCCAACCATTGGGCCAAGCCATGGAAACGAATAAAGCGCCCCTGCTCCCAATCTTGCAACGTCAAAGCAAAATAAGGACTCGAGGAAGCCCGATTGAGCAACACCACCAGCACGACCAGTGCAGCCCCCAGAAGGCTGGCACTGACCCTGGGGCGCAGTGTTGCCAACCCGGGCAAACACACAACACATGCGAGCAACGCCCATTGGGTTGGCCCATCCAACCAAGACCACGCATGATTCGGCCCCCAACTCAGCAACGCCGAAAGCGCCGTTGCCAGCACCCCCAGCAAAACCAGCCCCGCAGCGAACAGGGGTCGCCGCATGCCAGGGCGAACCACGCACGCAGCAACCAAGCAAGGCGCCAGCAGCCCCAGTGCAACACACAAACTCTCAAATACCGGGCGCAAGGGCAAAAGTGCCAGCGCCGGTGGCCGCGCTGCATCGAGCCAGCCGACAGGCAAAACATCCAGCGCCAGCCACTGGTGCACACGCTCCCCTATTTGCCCCAACCCAAAAGGCACGGCAGGAGGAAACAACAAAGCCACTGGCCACGTTGCCAACAACACCAATGCACCGCGCGAATGGGGAATAAACCAGCGCCGCCGCAACGCGCTCCAGCGGTCAATGCCGCCGAGTCGCTCCAGCGCCAATGTGACGGCCAAACCCATCCAGGCGCCGCCCGTATTGAGCAGCCAATCTTCACGCGAAGCCACGCGGGATGGCAAATAGCTCTGCAAGAACTCCATCGTCAACGACAGGCTACTGGCCAGAACCAATGCCCCAATTACTGCACGCCGCCCACCCCCACTGCGCTGCGCACTCAGCGCCAGCACACTACCCAAGGGCACATACCCGACCCAGTTAATCCATACATCAAACCATGTCCAGTAGCGTGGCATGGGAGCCAACAGAAATGCGCCGGGCGTTATACCTTGATCGCGCCATCCGGTGAATGGATACAGGCTGGCATAGACAATCAATCCGATATAAATGCATGCGAGAGGCGTGGCGGCCGTCTTGTGCATGGGCACTGCGTGAAGGTCAGAAAGGCTTCACCACCACCAGCACCACAATGGCGAGCAGCAGCACAACCGGAACCTCATTAAACCAGCGCAACCAAACATGGCTGCGGGCAAACGTTCCGGCCTCCAGCCCCCGAAGTATGCGGCCACACACATGGTGGTAGAGCACCGCCAGCGCAACCAGGCTGAGCTTGGCATGCAACCAACCTTGTCCCGCAGCGAAGCCAAAGCCGTACAGCGCCCAGAGCCCAATGCCAAAGCCAATCGCCGGCACGCTCAAAATATAGCTAAACCGCAACAATTTGCGGGCCATGAGCAGCAGTCGTGCGCGTTCTGCGTCAGAACCCGCCGGCACCATCGCCAAGTTGACAAAGATGCGGGGCAGGTAAAACAGGCCAGCAAACCAGCTCGCTACAAAAACAATATGAAAAGCCTTGACCCAAAGCATCGCGATGTCCTATTGAGAGTCGAAAGAGAAGAAGACAGAAAAGTCGCACCCAAAAAAAACCCCAGCACACGGCTGGGGTTGTAAGCCTATTTGCTGTCACACATCAAGGCCCCGCTCAGGGAGGAAAAGCGGGAGGCAGCGTGCTGCCCGGATCGGAATTTAACAAGGTTAGAAACTTTGCACAAGCTTAAAACCCAAATTCCCTTGTTTTTTAATGCGGTATTTACCCTGATAACTCCTGCCAATAAAGGCCACAATAACGTCCATTACTGTGTATTGATAACTTCTGCCCACCATGACCCCCTATGCTGCATACCCAGCGGGCCGCCCGCGACGCCTCCGCCACGACGCATTCACCCGCAACTTGGTACGAGAAAACGCCGTAACGGCACATGACCTGATTTATCCCGTCTTTGTAGTCGAAGGCACAGGCCAACGCGTGCCTATTGCCTCCATGCCTGGAGTGGAACGCCTGAGCCTGGATTTGCTGCTATCGGTAGCGGAAGAGTGCGTCAAACTCGAAATCCCCGTCATGGCCCTATTCCCAGTGATTGACGCTTCACTCAAAACATATGACGGCAAAGAAGCCACCAATCCCGATGGACTCGTTCCACGCGTGGTGCGCGCGCTGAAAAAAGAATTCCCGCAACTGGGAATCATGACCGACGTGGCGCTAGACCCCTACACCAGCCACGGCCAGGACGGTTTACCCGATACGCGGCCTGAAACCGAGGGCTATATCCTGAACGACGAAACCATCGCCGTACTGGTACAGCAGGCTTTGGCCCAAGCCCGCGCTGGGGTCGACTTTGTCGCCCCCAGCGACATGATGGACGGACGGATTGGCGCCATTCGCCAGGCGCTGGAAGCCGAAAACCTGATACACACCCGGATCATGGCTTACAGCGCCAAATATGCGAGCGCCTTTTACGGGCCTTTCCGCGACGCGGTGGGATCGGCGGCCAATTTGGGCAAAAGCAACAAAAAAGTCTACCAAATGGACCCCGCCAACACCGATGAGGCCTTGCGCGAAGTCGCAATGGACATTGCCGAAGGCGCCGACCTGGTAATGGTGAAGCCGGGCATGCCCTATCTCGATGTGGTGCGACGGGTTAAAGATACTTTTCACGTTCCCACCTTTGCCTACCAAGTCTCTGGTGAATACGCCATGCTGAAAGCCGCCGCCGCCAATGGCTGGCTCGACCACGACGCCGTCATGATGGAAAGCCTGCTGGCATTCAAGCGTGCAGGTGCCGATGGCATCCTGACCTACTTCGCGCTCGACGCCGCGCGCCAATTGCGCGCGGTCTGAGCCATTCGCAAGCAAGACCATGGAACTCAAACCACTCATTACGCTGTTGGCGATCGTCAATCCATTGGCGGTGGTACCGTTTTTCATCCACTACACCCAGAATCTGTCACGTGAACAGCGCCAGGCAACCATATGGGTATCCTCCTTCAGCTGTTTTGTGGTGATTGCGGTATCGGCCCTGGCCGGGCTGCAGATTCTGGGATTTTTCGGCATTTCGCTGGCCAGCTTCCAGGTCGGTGGCGGCATGCTCTTGCTTACCAGCGCCCTGAACATGCTAAACGCACGACCCGCCGAGGCCAAGCCCAACACCCATGAACTGGAAAATGGCGCAGAAAAAGCCGCGCAAGGTGCCAGTGTGGCGGTGGTTCCACTGACCATTCCATTGCTGACGGGCCCTGCAGCCATGTCAACGGTGGTGATTTACGCGGACCGGGCGAAGTCGATTTTGCAGCTGGCCACCCTGGTTTCCTACGGCGTGGTGGTCTCACTGGCAACCTTGGTGTGTTTCCAGTTGGCAACGCCCATTGAGCGGGCTCTGGGCAAAACAGGAATCAGCGTAATGACCCGGCTGATGGGGCTGATTTTGGCGGCACTCGCGGTGGAAGTGATGTCGGACGGCCTGGTAAAGCTATTCCCCGCGTTGAATGGCCACTAGCCATCGGCCACGGGCAATCGGGCATTAAGGCGCGGCAGGGCTAACCTGTGCCAGCCAGGCGTCCAATTGCGCGGCCACGGCGTCGCTGGCCTCGGCCAGCGCGCGGGCACCACCGGGCGCGTCGGGGGTGGTACACGCCAATTGCTGCGCCAAACTGGTTTGGAACAATAACGCGGGCACGGGGGCCAGCGGTGCTGCAAGCAGCCCCGGGCTGGACCCCGGCCCTTGTGCCAGGGCGTTCAGCGGCGCTTGCGACAGGGTGGCGCGTATGCGCAGCAGCGCGTGGCATTGTCCGGGTGCCTCGAACACCTGGCTGAACTCTTCCAACTCAATACGCAACAAGGGCAAGCGGGCGGCACCCGCATCGGCTGGGGATGCAACAAAGCGGTGTGTGGCCAACTGTTGACGCAGGCGTTGGCGCAACAAATAAGCGGGTGGCATGCTCCAACGGGCCTGTGCGTAGGGCCGGAGTTGTTGGGCATCGTGGTAAGCCAAACGGTACAGCAGGGCGGTTCCGTCCAGAACCGGCGGTGCCTCGACGTCGGTCAACACCAAGGGCGGCAACGCCGGATGGGCGGCGTTATCGGGACCTTGAATCGGTGCCGTTGCCAGACCCAGATCGTAAACCGTTGGGTGGCCTTGGGGTGCACTGGTGCAGGCGACCAAGCCCAAAGCGGCAGCGCCGATCAACACAGGTAAAGTTAAAAGTCGCACAGGCATCTCCGGGATCAGGGGGCAACAAAACCAGGCTCACCCGGTCCGGGCGCGGCGGCCCCCGTGCCAAACAACAAGGATTGAGGCGAATCCGCCAAGGTATCGGCAACACGCCCTAACTGGCGCACCGTGCGCGCGGTGTCATCGCTTACACGATTCAAACGCGGCACCAAGGTGCTCGTAACAGCCTGGCCTGCGTTGGCCATGGCCTCCGAGCCGCGTGCCACCCGGTCGAGGGTGCCGCCAGGTTCGCCCATGCGTGCCGAGACCTTGCGAAACTCGGCGGCTGCGTTGCGTACCACCTCGGCGCTGACACCCAGTTTTTCCGACGTTGCTTGCATCGAGCGCAAACTATTTTCAGCCTGGCTCGCAAGCTGCGGCAGGTTCAGCGCGCCAGCGCCGCCGTGTCCGGTCACCGCCTGGTCTGCGTGTGTACTGAGTTTCTCCAACGCGCTTGCCGCAGCGCCCAATCGGGCCACCGCTTGCATCAGGGTTTTCTGGTTTTCCTCGGCCAACAAGGCATTCACACGGTCACCGGCGGCATTCATCTGGCCCAGCAAATGCTCGCCTTGATCGGTTACCCGGGACAACAGGCCGGCTTGCAAAGGAATGCGGGCTGGCGTTCGGTCCGAACCCGACAGCGCTTTGGCGGAGTGGTCTCCGTCGTCGTCGAGTTGCACAAATGCCAGGCCTGTCACGCCCTGAAACCCCAGACTGGCAACGGTTGCTTGGGTCACGGGCACCTGATCATTGACGGCAATTCGGATCAGCACATTGCTGAGGACCGCCGGATCGAGACCAATTTGCGTCACGCGCCCAACCGGCACACCCTTGTAGCGCACGGCCGCCTGCACTTGCAAACCGGCAACGCTGCGCGCACTGGATATCTCAAAAATCCGCTGCTCGGTGTTGTCCCGCAAAAGCCACAAGACCATGCCCAATATCAAGGCGGACAAAAGCACCACAAATGCACCGGCTGCGAGCGCGTGTGATCGATTTTCCATATAGCTTTTCCTTAGGCTGGCGGGGCGCTTGCACGCAGCACTTCCATGGCGCGAAGGCCGCGCCCGCCCTGAAAGAATGTCTCAATAAAGGGGTGCGGGCAATTTACCACCTCAGCAGGCGGCGCGCACACCACGACGTGTTTGTCTGCGACCACGGCGATACGGGTACTTAATGCATACAAAGTATCCAGATCATGGGTCACCATGACCACACTCAAGCGCAATTCTTCACGCAAAGCGCTTAATAATGTGCAAAAGTCTTCCGCCGCATCCGGATCGAGACCGGCGGTGGGTTCGTCCAAAAGCAACAAAGGCGGGTCCATCACAAGCGCCCTGGCAAGCGCAACCCGCTTAATCATGCCCCCAGACAAATCGGCCGGCATTTTGTGTGCATGCGCAGGGCTCAAGCCGACCATTTGCAGCTTGACCATAGCGATGTCGCGAATCAGGCTCTTTGGCAGGGTACGCAATTCAAGCAAGGGCAATGCAATATTTTCCAACACCGTGAACGCCGAAAACAAGGCACCATGCTGAAACAACATGCCGACCTGGGATGCAACGCCTTGCGACGCCAGACCACCTGCCGGATGCCCCAAAACCTGGACCGCCCCGCGCAACGGAGACTCCAGGCCCAGCATTTGCCGCAGCAATACCGTTTTACCGCTGCCCGACCCGCCCACAATCGAGAGCATTTCACCTCGCTCCACCGTGAGATCAAGATTCTGGTGAATGATAGTTTGCACGCCGCGCACGCGAAATGCCGACCATAACTTGTCAATCACGACCACGGGCGCAACGCGACTCACAAGCCAACCCCACGAAATGCAATGGCGAAAATGGCGTCGACACACAACACCATGGTGATACACATTACCACCGATGCCGTTGTGCCCGCACCCAGGCTTTGCGTGTCAGAACGCACGCGCAAGCCGAAATGACACCCAATCAGTGCCACGCCCCAACCGAACACCACGGACTTCGCCAACGCCAGAGACAAACTTCCCAGGTGCACTGCTTTGGGCAAAGCGTGAAAAAAATACCCTGGCGACAAACCCAGTGCCGCATCACATACCAACATACCGCCAGCCAGGGCGGCTGCAATAGTCCAGACCGCCAACATCGGCATCACCAATGACAAGGCAATGGCACGTGGCAACACCAAGCGGGCGCTGGGACTGATGCCCATCACGCGCATGGCATCCAGCTCTTCGGTGACTTGCATGGCACCAATCTGGGCCGTGATAGCAGACCCGGAACGCCCGGCAATCAAGATCGCCGTCAGAACCGGGCCGAGCTCCCGTATCAGTCCGCCCCCCAAAATGTTCACTACATAAATGCTGGCACCCAATTGGCGCAGTTGCTGCGACATCAGGTAGGCCAGAACCACGCCAATCAGAAAACCAACCAGGGCCGTGATTGGCAATGCCATGGCACCAATCCGAAAAATGTGAACCGATATGTCGTGCCAGGGTGCACGGTCCGGTCGGCGCAGCATCTGCAACACATCCAGCAGCAACTGGCCAATCAGGGCCGTGAATTCCTTAATCTGAACGGCCGACGCCAACCACCAACGGCCCAGATGCGCCAACCACTCGCCACGCCGGGGCCTGTCGGGCACAGGCGTCGGCACGGTGAGCGCAGCGACCCGACTCAGGGTGGTTCGCTGAACATCCAGCAGCAGCACGTGTTTCGGCCAGCACCGCCCCCAAGCGTTCCACAGCATTTGCGCGCCGGTATGGTCGAGTCGCTCCACTTGGCGCAAATCCCAACTGATATCCATTGCTTCTTTGGCCTTGCGGTCGAGCGCGGCAGCGATCGGCCGCCAATTGGCAGGCATGGCCAAAATGGCCGCGTTCCAGCTGCCATAAAGGGTCACACACTCGCCTTGGCTACCGGGTTCTATCTGGATGCGCGGTTGAATTTCTTCCACGGCCGATCGGGAATCTGAAAAGATTGTGGTTTTACTGGCTGCATGGTACCGCGTTGCCGAGGTTCGCCGCAAAATAGCGGGCTACAGTCATCCCCGAGACGCTACCCCATGCTCATCATCGGTGCCATTATTTTTGGCCTCGCGTTAATTCATACCTTTGCCGCCAAACAGTTTGAAGTGTTGGCCCACCGCATTCCCAAGCACGCGGGCCTGTTGCATTTGCTAGGGGAGGTCGAAGTGGTGTTCGGGCTCTGGGCCTTCGTATTAATCGTCACCATGGCGGTGTTAACGGGGGGGGCCGAGGCCATTGCCTACGCTGAATCACTAAAGTACACCGAACCTCTGTTTGTTTTCGTCGTCATGGTCATCGCCGCATCCCGGCCGATACTTTCTATTGTTCAGCGCATTTTGCTGTGCTTGGCCCGCTGGATTCCATTGCCCACGCCCTGGGTGCTGGCCTGGCTGGGACTGGCCATGGTCCCTTTGCTGGGGTCGCTGATCACCGAGCCTGCGGCCATGACACTCGCAGCGCTGATGCTGGCACCCCAGATTTTTCGCAAAGAAACGCCAGAGTGGCTCAAATACGGGGCTTTGGGGGTGTTGTTCGTCAACATCTCCATCGGTGGCACCCTGACTGCATATGCGGCCCCCCCGGTACTGATGGTGGCCTCTACCTGGCATTGGGACACGGCTTTTATGGCGGTTCATATGGGCTGGAAAGCCGCTATTGCCGTCACCCTGAACGCCTCCGGTATGGTGTTCCTGTTGCGCCGCCACCTGCGCCCGCTGGCCCCCGATACCAGTCCCCACGTCCCGCTGCTCGTCAGCGCGGTGCACCTCATATTGTTGGCTGGCGTGGTGATGTTGGCACACCACCCGGTATTGTTTTTGGGACTGTTTTTGTTCTTTTTAGGCTACACACAGGCGTATGCACAATTCCAGAATCCGCTCATTTTGAAGGAAGGCTTGCTGGTCGGTTTTTTTCTCGCTGGGCTGGTCGTGCTAGGGGGTATGCAACAGTGGTGGCTGCAACCCTTGGTTTCCGGTTTATCACCCACGGCACTTTTTTTTGGCGCGTTGGGCTTAACCGCTGTCACTGACAACGCCGCACTCACCTACCTGGGCTCCCTCATCCCGGACCTGTCCGACATGGCACGCTATATGTTGGTCACCGGCGCCGTTACGGGCGGCGGCCTCACGGTCATTGCCAATGCCCCCAATCCGGCGGGCGTGGCTTTGCTTAAAAATGGCTTTGCCGATGAATCGATTGGTGCCGGAGGCTTGCTAGCCGGTGCGGCGCTGCCGACAATGGTGTCCGCATTCTTTTTTCTGGCTTTATGAGCGACACCGAATTCGACTACATCATCATTGGCGCCGGCACCGCCGGTTGCCTGTTGGCCAATCGCCTGAGCGCTGACCCCAACAACCGGGTGTTATTGGTAGAGGCCGGCGGCAAAGACGATTACCACTGGATTCACATACCCGTGGGTTATTTGTATTGCATCGGCAATCCGCGCACCGACTGGCTTTACCAAACCGAGCCGGACGCCGGACTGAACGGCCGCAGTCTGCGCTATCCGCGGGGCAAAACACTGGGTGGTTGCAGCAGCATCAATGGCATGATTTATATGCGGGGTCAGGCCCGCGATTACGACCAATGGGCCCAACTTTGCCAAGACCCGGCTTGGAGTTGGCAACAAAGCCTGGCCTATTTCCAGCTCCACGAAGACCATTACCGCGGTGCATCAGCGCACCACGGCGCCAAGACTACCCTCCCCGAATTGTTGCAAAGCGACTCAGACTATTTCCGTCAACTCAAAACAGCACAAGCCGGCGGCGAATGGCGGGTAGAAAAACAGCGCCTGCGCTGGGACGTCCTGGATGCTTTTGCCGAAGCCGCAACCCAGGCGGGCATCCCCGCCACCGATGACTTCAACCGCGGTGACAACCTCGGTGTGGGTTATTTCGACGTCAATCAACGCCGTGGCTGGCGCTGGAATACGGCAAAAGCGTTTTTACGCCCGGCCTGCCTCGGACGTCCCAACTTCACGCTATGGACCCAGGCCCACGTGCGGCGCTTGATACTCAACGATGCCAGCACGGATACGCCGATGCGCTGTACCGGCGCCGAAATTCTGCATGGGCGCAATATGGTGCAAGCCCGTGCGCGGCGCGAAGTGATCCTGAGTGCGGGCAGCATTGGGTCACCCCACATCTTGCAACTGAGCGGGATTGGCCCAGCCGATGTATTGCAGCAACACGGCGTCGTGGTACGCCATGCGCTGCCGGGTGTCGGCGCCAATTTACAAGACCACTTGCAAATTAGAGCGGTCTATAAGGTTCAGAACACCAAAACGCTCAACACCCAGGCCGGCTCTTGGTGGGGCAAAGCCCAAATTGGTCTCGAATACGCGCTGCGCCGCAGCGGGCCGATGAGCATGGCGCCCAGCCAGTTGGGGGCATTCACACGCAGCGATCCGACCCAGCCGCACGCCAATTTGGAATACCACGTACAACCGTTGAGTCTTGACGCCTTTGGCCAACCATTGCACAACTTCAATGCCATTACCGCCAGCGTTTGCAACCTCAACCCGAGCAGCCGCGGCAGCGTACGCATTCAGTCCCCCGATTTTCAGAAAGCCCCAGCGATTGCGCCGAATTACCTGAGCACGCCAGAAGACTGCAAAATTGCAGCCGATTCATTGCGCCAAGTGCGCCACATCATGGCGCAACCGGCCATGGCCCATTTCGCCCCCGAAGAGTTCCGTCCCGGTGTGCAATTTCAGAGCGACGACGAACTGGCCCGACTGGCGGGTGACATTGCCACCACCATTTTTCACCCAGCGGGCACAAACAAAATGGGAACCGCCGATGACCCCATGGCGGTAGTCGACGCCCGTTTGCGCGTGCGGGGGGTGGCCGGATTGCGTGTCGTCGATGCCAGCGTGATGCCCACTATTACGAGTGGCAACACCAACGCACCGACGCTGATGATTGCAGAACGCGCTGCGCAGTGGATTGCACAGGCGCAAAATAAGTCCCCGTAATCGCAGCCGAATGTTCATCAGCAAAGGGTAAGTCCCAATGACGCAGCGATTGGTTCGAAGTACATTGTACGGATTCGGTCTGGTGGCGCACAAAATGAGGCTCCCAAACCGGAACTTGAGCGAAAAGCCGAGGAGCACGCGCTGCGGCGCAAAGCATAAAGCAACAACAGTGCCACTTCAGGTGGCACACAAAAAGCACCGTTGAACACGGTGCTTTTTTTTGCCTACAACACTCCCAGGGCGAATGCGACAATTCAGCAATGGAATTCCTTCTGACTGCGCTGGCCTCCTTGATGGCGGGCTTTATTGACTCAATTGTCGGCGGTGGCGGCCTGATTATGGTTCCCGCACTATTGGCAACATTTCCGGGCGCACACCCTGCAACACTGTTTGGAACCAACAAGGCGGCCTCGGTCTGGGGCACTGGCTTTGCGGCTGCCCAATACACCCAACGGGTGCATCTCGATTGGCGGATTGTGGCCCCCGCTGCCATCGCGGGATTTGCAGCGGCACTCACGGGCGCCTGGCTGCTCACCGTGGTCTCCGCCGCATTCCTGCGCCAAGGGCTGCCGATTGTGCTCCTTCTATTGCTGGTCTACACCATGGCAAAGAAGGACTTGGGCCGGACTCATGCACCCCGCCACACACCGCCTATTGAACTGGCTTCAGCAATCGGCATCGGCAGCCTGATTGGGTTTTACGATGGATTTTTTGGTCCTGGAACCGGCAGCTTCCTGGTCTTTGCATTCGTGCGGCTGCTGGGCTACGATTTTTTGCATGCCACGGCAGCCGCCAAAGTCCTGAATACCGCGACCAATCTGGCAGCGCTTGCCCTGTTTGCGGCAAAGGGCCATGTCTGGTGGCATTTTGCCGTGCCGATGGCGCTTGCCAACGTGGTGGGCAGCCTCATGGGAACCCGACTGGCACTGCGGCATGGCACCGATTTTGTGCGTATTTTCTTCCTGTTGGTAGTGGGTGCCTTAATCGTCAAGACCGGTTACGACGCATTTCTACGCTGAAGTCCGCACTCAGGGCTTGTCGGGCAGCCGGATCGGTCCGGGAGGCCATGGCATATTGGCAGCATCCATCGGCTGACCAATCGGGGCTGCAGCCTGCCCCTTGCTGATGGCCGCCAGGTCTTCGGCATTTGGTACTTTGTGGGCAATCCAGTAATCCAGCACACGGCGCGCAATGGGCGCTGCCTGTTCGGCCCCCCAGCCAGCGTTTTCAACCACCATGGCGATGGCAATTTGCGGGTCTTCTGCCGGCGCAAATGCAACGTACAAGGCATGGTCACGCTGGCGCTCTTCGAGCTTCTTGGCGTCGTATTTTTGATCTTTGGCAATCCCTACCGCCTGCGCAGTTCCGGTTTTTCCGCCGCTGGTGTACGTTGCACCGGCGAACGCGCGGGCCGACGTGCCCTCGGTTGTTACGCCCACCATGGCGTTGCGAATCACGGCCAAATGCTCGGGCTTGATCGCCAGATCCAAGCCGGGGGACTGGCTGGTCGGCTGCAAGGCATGGGTTACGGCATCTTGGGTGGCCGTAACCAGGTGCGGCGTATGGCGCACGCCATTGTTCGCAAGCGTGGCCACCGCCTGTCCAATTTGAAGCATGGTGAACGCGTTGTAGCCCTGGCCAATTCCCAATGAAATCGTCTCACCGGCATACCAGCGTTGTTGTTCGGGCTTCTTGTAGGCCCGGCGTTTCCAGTCGGTAGACGGCAAGAGGCCACGGGTCTCGCCTTGCACATCAATGCCGGTTAATTCACCAAAACCAAAACGCTGCATCTGATCGTGAATAGTGTCCACGCCCAGGTCATTGGCCAACATGTAGTAGTAGGTATCGCAAGACAAAACAATCGAACGATACATATTGATCACACCGTGGCCGCCTTCTTTATCGTCGCGGAAGCGGTGTCCACCGAACATGAAAAAGCCCGGATCATTGATGCTTTGTTCCGGCGTGCGGGTGCCAGTCTCGAGTGCGGCGAGCGCCATAAATGGCTTGTACGTGGAGCCTGGCGGGTAGGTTCCGCGCAATGCCCGATTGAGCAGCGGCTTGTCTGGCGACTCGTTCAGCGCCTGCCAACTTTCACTGTCGATTCCTTCGACGAACAAATTCGGATCAAAGGTGGGTTTGCTGACGAATGCCAGGACCTCGCCGTTCTTGGGATTAATTGCCACCAACGCACCGCGCCGCTGACCAAACATGCTCTCGATCAGACTTTGCAGCTTGATGTCTATCGACAACACCACCGTATTGCCAGGGGTGGCCGGATTGCTCGCCAATTTGCGCACCGCGCGACCACCAGCGGAGGTCTCAATTTGCTCAACACCGGTAATTCCATGCAACTGGGACTCATAGCTTTGTTCAACGCCCAGCTTGCCGATATATTCAGAGCCACGGTAATTGGCCTGATCTTCGCCTTCGTCTATCTTTTCTTTTTCGGCCTGATTGATGCGACCGATGTAACCGATCACGTGGCTGGCCAACTCACCATATGGGTAATTGCGAAACAAACGGGCTTTGATTTCGACCCCCGGGAAACGAAACCGCTGGGCAGCAAAACGCGCCACTTCGGTATCGGACAAACGGGTACGAATCGGCAACGACTCAAAGTTCTTGGACTCCTCCATCAATTTCTTGAAGCGCCGCCGATCGCGCGCAGTGATGTCTACCACTTTGGCAAGATCGTCGATCGTTTGCTCCAGCGGCGCACTCTTGCTGGGCGTGATTTCCAGGGTATAGGCCGAGTAGTTACTGGCCAAAACAACACCGTTGCGGTCCACAATCAGGCCGCGGTTGGGCACGATGGGAACAATTGATGTGCGGTTGTTTTCTGCTTGTGCCCGCAAGTCATCGTGGCGCCAGATTTGCAAATACAACAAGCGCAGTAACAACAGCGAGAAACACACCAAAACCACCACGCTGACGGCGAATACGCGCGAACGGAATCGCACCAAATCGGCTTCGACGTTGCGCAACTCCATCATTACAGTGGGCGGTTGGCGTCAGGATCTGGTGCGCGGCGCTGAGGCGCCAGCAGAACCAGCGTCACCAATGGCCACAAGGCGGCCTCCAGCAACGGAGCCAGGAAGAGTGAGAAACCCGGAAAGGTCCCACCCGACACCATGCGCAAGCTCAGGCCAACGGTGTGGGCCGCAAGAAACAAAGGCAGCACTTGGGCCGTCTGCGCCATGACGGGGAACCACAGCAAACGGCGGTGGATGGTAATCGCAAAAAAGCTCAGTACGGTGTACGCCAGCGCATGTTGGCCCAGCAAAGCGCCCTGGTGCACGTCCATCAACAAACCGAAGACAAATGCAGCGCCGATGCTCACCCGCAGGGGCTGGTGCACCGTCCAAAATACCAATGCCACGGCCAGCAAGTCAGGCGCCCAGGCAGCGCGACCCAAGATGCCAATATTCAGCGTCATATTCAGCAGCAAGGCGCCAACCATCGAGCCCCAGACAAACAGGGGGTTGGCTGGCAACAACAATTGCTGGCCTTGGCGCATGATCATGGGCGGGCCTCTTTTTTGCTGTCTGCTTTGCCATCGGCAGCACCATCGGCTGCAGGGCGGGGCGGAATCAGGGGCGTAATCGGATCGAGAATAAGCACGTGGCTGGCACCCGACACCAAGGCCAGCGGTACGCAATAAATGCGGGCAAATACGGCATCAACGCGCCGGTCGACCTTCTCTACGCGGGCCACCGGCAAACCAGGCGGGTATACGCCATCAACGCCACTGGTCGTGAGTTGATCGCCCACAGCAACGTCGGCATTGGACGCCATGTAACGCAACTCCAACGCATCCGCATGACCGCCACCGTCGCCAAAAGCCACGCCGCGCGCCCCCGTTCGCGTGTTAAGCACCGGCATGGCATGGTCGCTATCGGTAATCAGTGTGACCTCACTCACGAGCGGATAGACCCGGGTTACCTGGCCGATGACGCCGGCTTCGTCAAGCACCGGGGAGCCAACTTTGACCTGCTGCAAGGCCCCTTTGTCAACCACGACCTTGCGGGTGAACGGATCGGCAGCGTCATAGATGACTTGCGCCGCAATACCCGATGACTGCACCCGGGAACGCAGTTCCAGCAATTTGCGCAGGCGCTGGTTCTCTAGCAACAGCTGATCAACCTGGTTTGCTTTCAGGGACTGAAGACCCAAGCGCTTGTAAGCCGCTTCTTTGTCTGTTTGCGCCGTGCTCAGACTGATGAAATAGTCGCCTGTGGCACCGGCCAGGCGGGCTGGCTGCATGGCAAGCCATTGTGCGGGGTACAAAACCACCCCCAGAGCGACGCGCAACGGCTGAATAATCTGAAAGCGCACATCGGCCACCATCAGGAACAGCGCCAAGGCACTGAAGACCGCCAACTTCGACAGGGCCGAAGGACCCTGCCGGAAAAAGGGCGGCGGCGCCCGGTCCAGCGTACCCAAAGGCATCGCCGTGTCCGCCGCTTATTCGCTGGTGAAAATAGAGCCCAAACGCTCCATCTGCTCCAGCGCGATGCCGCAACCGCGCACCACACAGGTCAGAGGATCTTCGGCAACCAACACCGGCAGTCCGGTTTCTTCGGCCAGCAAGCGATCGAGATCGCGCAACAACGCACCACCGCCGGTCAGCATCATGCCGCGATCGGCGATGTCGGCTCCCAGCTCGGGGGGGGTTTGTTCCAGCGCATTTTTTACAGCGGAAACAATGTTATTGAGCGGATCGGTCAGGGCTTCCAGAATTTCGTTGGAAGATATGGTGAAGCTGCGCGGCACGCCTTCCGACAGATTGCGGCCACGTACTTCCATTTCCTTCACTTCGGAACCGGGGAAAGCCGAGCCGATTTGTTTTTTGATGGATTCAGCGGTGGGTTCGCCGATCAGCATGCCGTAATTGCGGCGAATGTAGTTGATGATGGCCTCATCGAATTTGTCGCCACCCACCCGAACGCTGCCTTTGTAAACCATGCCGCCCAGGGAGATCACGCCGACTTCGGTGGTACCACCGCCAATATCGACCACCATCGAACCGCTGGCCTCCGAGACCGGCAGGCCGGCGCCGATGGCGGCAGCCATCGGTTCTTCAATCAGGTATACATCGCTGGCACCCGCGCCCAAAGCGCTTTCGCGTATGGCGCGGCGCTCGACCTGGGTCGAGCCACAGGGCACGCAAATGATGATGCGCGGGCTGGGCTTCAAGATGCCGCGTGGGTGCACCATCTTGATGAACTGCTTGAGCATTTGCTCGGTTACGGTGAAATCGGCAATAACGCCGTCTTTCATCGGGCGAATGGCTTCGATGTTGCCAGGCACTTTGCCCAACATGGCCTTGGCTTCGCGGCCAACCGCTTGAATGGTTTTTTTGCCTTGCGGACCGCCTTCGTGGCGAATGGCAACCACAGATGGCTCATCAAGCACGATGCCTTTGTCGCGTACAAAAATCAGGGTGTTGGCGGTACCCAGGTCAATCGCCAGGTCGGTAGAAATGTACCGGCGGAAAGATCCAAACATCTCGAGTCCTCTAGAAGCACGGCCACGACTTCGCACGGCCATCGCTGAATACAATAAAAAATATGAATTTTTACCCGCCAAACCGCAATCAGAACCCCGCAAACCACCGGGATCCAAAAGCTGGAAGCCCGATTAATCGCACAACAGCCGCAGGGCGGGCAAAGGCAGGATAATAACCGATCGCCCACCATCCACCGGCACCGCAACGCTGTAAATGGCAGTCCAGATGCCGGCTTGCAGGCATTATTTGTAATTAAAGCTTCTCGTTCTTAACACCATGTCACTGACTTCCAACGACATCGCGCGCATTGCCAAGCTGGCACACCTCGCGCCTGACGCCCCGCAAAGCGAGCGGCTGCTAACGCAGCTGAACAATTTCTTCTCCATCGTGGAGCAAATGCGGGCGGTCGACACTTCGGGCATCGAGCCCCTGGCGCATCCGGTCGCGGTGATGGGTGACATCGCTTTGCGCTTGCGTGAGGACACCGTAAGCGAGGCCAACCAACGCGAGGCCAACCAACGCAGTGCGCCAGCCGTCGACCGGGGCTTGTTCCTGGTTCCCAAAGTGATTGAATGAGGCACGCCATCCATGTCTGACACTTCCTCTCTAGCGCAGCGCCCGCTACACGATCTGAGCGTTCAGGAACTGGGCACCGCCCTGGCCGCCAAACAGCTGTCCGCCACCGAATTGGCACAGCATTTCCTGGCCCGCATGGACGCCCAACGCGGCCTGGGAAGCTTTGTCGATGTGCGGCCCGAAGTAACGCTGGCACAGGCGGCGGCGGCGGACGCGCGCATTGCACGCGGCGATGCAACGGCGCTGACCGGCATCCCGATTGCGCACAAAGACATTTTTGTAACCCGCGACTTCGCCACCACAGCAGGTTCGCGCATGCTCAAAGACTACCGCTCGCCATTCGATGCCACCGTGGTGGCCAAACTGGCGGATGCCGGCATGGTGACGTTGGGCAAAGTCAACTGCGATGAATTCGCCATGGGCTCCAGCAATGAAAACTCGGCTATTGCGCCGGTGGGCAGCGACGCACTGGCACCCGTGCGCAACCCGTGGAACACGGCGCGCGTCCCGGGCGGTTCGTCGGGCGGCAGCGCTGCAGCCGTGGCGGCACGACTGGCGCCGGCCGCCACCGGCACCGATACCGGTGGCTCCATTCGCCAACCCGCTTCGTTTTGCGGCATCACCGGCATCAAACCGACCTATGGCCGGGCCTCACGCTACGGCATGGTGGCCTACGCGTCCAGCCTCGACCAGGCAGGCCCGATGGCACGCAGCGCAGAAGACTGCGCACTGTTGTTGAGCGCACTGTGTGGCCCCGATCTGGACCGCGATGCCACCTCCATCGACCGCTCTGCCGAAAACTACAGCCGCGATTTGAACAACTCCCTGGACGGCCTGCGCATCGGTGTTCCGAAGGAATTTTTTGGCGAAGGCCTGGCCTCCGATGTGCGCAGCAGCATAGAGAGCGCATTGCGCGAATATGAAAAGCTGGGGGCACGCCTGGTCCCCATCAGCCTGCCGCGCACCGAGCTCGCAATTCCGGTCTACTACATCATTGCGCCGGCCGAAGCATCGAGCAATTTGAGCCGTTTCGACGGTGTTAAATTTGGCTACCGTGCCCCCCATTTCGACGACCTTGCCGACATGTACCGCCGCACCCGCAGCCAGGGATTCGGCGACGAAGTACAACGCCGAATCATGATTGGAACGTATGTGCTGTCGCACGGTTATTACGACGCTTACTACCTGCAGGCACAAAAAATACGCCGCATGATCGCCGACGATTTCCAGCAGGCATTTCAGCAATGCGATGTGATTGCCGGACCGGTAGCGCCAACCGTCGCGTGGAAATTGGGGGAAAAGTCGGACGATCCGGTGGCCAACTACCTCGCCGATATTTTCACACTGCCCGGCTCGCTGGCGGGACTGCCTGGCATGAGCGTGCCCGCCGGATTTGGCAGCGCTGAAAACCAGCATATGCCGATCGGGTTGCAATTGATTGGGAACTATTTTCAAGAGGCACGCCTGTTGAATGTGGCGCACCGCTTCCAGCGAGCAACCGATTTTCACCTGGCCAAGCCCACAGGAATTTAAGTATGTCCAACGACAAGAAGAACACCCTTTTGGTGGGCGGCTATGAGGTCGTAATCGGCTTTGAAACCCACGCCCAGTTGTCAACCCAGTCGAAAATTTTTTCGCGCGCATCGACCGCATTCGGTGCGGAACCGAACACCCAGGCCTGCGCGGTGGACCTTGCCTTGCCCGGCACCCTGCCGGTGATGAACAAGGGTGCGGTAGAGCGGGCCATCCAGTTTGGACTGGCAATTGGCGCCCACATTGCGCCGCGCAGCATCTTTGCCCGCAAGAATTACTTTTATCCCGACCTACCCAAAGGCTATCAAATCAGTCAGTTTGAGATCCCTGTGGTGCAGGGCGGCGCAGTGGAGTTTTTCCTCGGCGAGGAAAAGCATTCGGTGCGTCTGGTGCGTGCGCACCTCGAGGAAGACGCAGGAAAGTCCTTACATGAAGATTTCATTGGTCAAAGCGGCATCGATCTGAACCGGGCCGGCACACCGTTGCTGGAAATCGTTACCGAACCCGACATGCGCTCCAGTGCAGAGGCCGTGGCCTATGCGCGCGAACTCCACAAAATCGTCACTTGGATTGGCATTTGCGACGGCAATATGCAAGAGGGTTCGTTCCGCTGCGACGCCAATGTATCGGTGCGCAAGCCCGGCGCGCCACTGGGTACCCGGCGTGAAATCAAGAATTTGAACAGCTTCAAATTCATGCAACAGGCCATAGACTACGAAGTACGCTGGCAAATCGAACAAATTGAAGACGGCCATGCAATTCAGCAAGCCACGGTCCTTTTCAACCCCGACACCGGCGAAACCCGGGCCATGCGTGGCAAAGAAGATGCCGCTGAGTACCGCTATTTCCCGGACCCGGACTTGCCGCCACTGGTCATCGCCGAAGACTGGATCAACGACGTCCGCTCGCGCATGGCCGAACTGCCACGCAGCATGGCGGCACGCTTCACCCAGAATTACGCTCTGGGTGAATACGATGCAGCGCAGCTAACGCAAAACCAGGCGCTGGCAAACTACTTTGAAACCTGTGCCCAATCATGTGGTCAACCCAAACTGGCCGCAAACTGGATCTTGGGTGAACTGAATGCCGCACTCAACCAAGCCAACCTGGACATTGCCGAGGCCGCTGTGAGTCCACTGCAATTGGCCGCGATTGTGACCGCCGTGTCACGTGGCATGGTGAATGGCGCAGGCGCAAAAACGCTCTTTAAAGACTTGTGGAATGCCGGCGCCCCGTCCTCGGAAACTCTGGAGCAGGCACTGACGTCGCTCGAACGCCTGATTGTCGAGAAAGACCTGGGCCAGATGAACGACAGTGCCGCATTGGAAAAAATCATTGCCGAGGTCATGGCGGCCAATGCGAAGAACGTGGAAGAATTCCGCAATGGCAAAGAAAAGGCGTTCAATGCCCTGGTGGGCCAGATTATGAAAGCCAGCAAAGGCAAGGCCAACCCGCAACAGGTCAATGACCTGCTGCGCGCGGCACTGGCGGTTTAGGTCGCAAGCGGCAACGGCGCTCAGCGCGCGCCGTTGGCCCACAATTCGCGCAAGCGGGCCAGCTCATCATCGAAACGTTGCGTGATGCGCTTGCGCTCGTCGTCCTGCTCGCTCAAAAATCGCTGCTGGGCTTCCATGTTTTGCACATTGCCTTCCAGCTGATGGCGCAGATATTCCGGGGCGCGGTTGCGATCTTTCTTGTAAAACTCCATCTCGGTATCGATTTTATTGCGGTCGGCTTGCAAATCACGCAAACGTTGACGCGCTGTTTCAGCGACCAAGTCCAGTTGCGCCATGGCCTCTGCACGCTCTTTATCGTGCGACGCCCGGGTTGGATAGCGGGTCAACAAAGCGCGGTCTCGGCGCTTGTCTTCCAACGTCCGGTTCCGGGCATCGGCTTCCTGGCGTTCGCGCGCGTCTTTTTGTGCCCGCTCCGCCGATGTCAAAACCGGCCCCACCACTTTGCGCACGGTGCCACTCGGATTGAGTACGGTTTGCTCGCGGTCGCGGCACTCGGGTATGGGGCGATCGGCCGTTAATTTGTGCCCACCAGAATCTACACAGGTATAAACGCCGGGCGTGAGATCGGCAGCTGACTGCGCCTCAGCTGCAAAGCAGCCTGCGATACCCAGCAGGGAAATGGAAAATCCACGTAGCACCAATCTCACATTCATTGCGGTGTCCTTAGTTCACGCCATAGCGCGCGCGATAAGCGCGAACGCGCTCGAAATCCTGTGGCGTAGACGCCTGCCCACCATTCTCAAGATACTGGAGCAAATCTTCTAACTTCGCAATCGCACACACTTCCAGGCCCAGCGTTTGTTGCACATATTGCACAGCGCTATAGGGTAAATCGCTGCCATCGCGCGTGGCTTTTTCCTGCCGATCCAGTGCGATACAGATGCCGTACGGGATAGCCCCGGCTGCCTTTATCAGGGCGATAGACTCGCCTGCAGCGGTTCCTGCCGACATCACGTCGTCCACGATCAGTACCCGCCCTTTCAGCGGCGCCCCGACCAACGTCCCGCCTTCTCCGTGGTCTTTGGCCTCTTTGCGGTTGTAGGCAAACGGCACGTTGCGCCCGCGCCGGGCCAATTCCACAACCAGTGCGGCGCCCAGAGGAATGCCTTTGTAAGCGGGGCCAAACACCATATCGAATGCCATGCCACTGTCAATGATGCGTTGGGCATAAAAGCCGGCCAGGCGCAGCAAACGCGCGCCATCGTCAAACAACCCAGCATTGAAAAAGTACGGGCTCATGCGGCCCGCCTTGGTTTTGAATTCGCCGAATCGCAAAACACCGCATTCGACGGCAAACGCCACAAATTCTTGGGCCAAAGGCTCAGATAACGCCATTTATTCCTCTTTTGCACGTCGGGCGTGCAGTTGATTGCAGACCTCCATTGTATTAAGTGAAAAAACTGCGTGTCACACACACCGCATCGGCACCGATGGCACCGACTTCATCGTGTTTTATATCTGTCACACAAATGCAATCAAATATGCATTTACACGCCACACTGCCATACCCTGCCCATTTCTGGGAGCCCATCAATGGAATTGATTAACCGCATAAGCATTCGCACCCGGCTAATGGGTTTGCTGGTGTTTTCCGTCGTTTTTTTATGCCTGCTTGGTGCATTTTCCACGTGGACCATTCTGCGGCTTTCTGAACAAGCGACTGACTTTATTGATCACGAATTTGAAACCGTGCGAACCGTGGGCAGTATCCAAACCACGGTTCGGGATGCACGGCGCTATGAGAAAGACGTGCTGCTGACCATGGGGGACGACGGTGAAACTGAAAAATTTACGCGGCTATGGGACAGCGCTGTCACATCCACTCGAAATGAGATTGGATCAATCAACAATGCACCTGGAAGCCGCGAAAGCGTGCTGACCCTTGAAATGTCACAGGGGTTAGATGCCTATGAAAAGGGCTTTCGCGCGGTACTCAAGCAAATCAGCCAAGGCGAGTTGCACGACCCGTGGGCCGCGAATACCGCTATGGCACCGGTCATCGCCCGCCTCCAACAACTGGACGGCTCGCTGGCAGAGTTGGCTGGAATGATCTCCACGCGCGCCAATCAGCGACGCCAGCAAGTCGCCAACGCCGGACATACGGCACCGTGGTTGGTATTGGGTGCGACGTTCGCGGTCTCCGCCATTGCATTGATCTTTGTATTGGCCACGACACAGTCTATTTTGCTTCCTTTGCGCAAGCTACAAGGGGTAACACAGGCTTGGGGAAGTGGCGACTTGAGTCAACCGATTGCGCCCCGCGGCAGCGATGAAATTGCCCATGTAATGTACGATCTGGACGCGATGCACCGGCAACTCTCTGCCCTGGTTACGCGGGTTCAAGACGGTGTTGATATTGTTCGCAACAATACCCACGAAATTGCACTTGCCAATGGGCAGTTATCGGACCGCACGGACAAAGCAGCAATTTCATTGCAAAAAACCGTTGCGTCGGTATCGCAACTGTATGGCGCGGTGCAGAGCACGGCAACCTCTTCGGCAGAGGCCGTGGTGTCGGCCCAAACTGCGGTGGCAGTTGCCCATGATGGCGGCGCGATTATGGACAGCGTGGTCAACACCATGGGCCAGATCGGCGCGTCGTCAAAAAAGATTACTGAAATTATTGGCGTCATCGACACTATCGCGTTCCAAACCAACTTGCTGGCACTCAATGCCGCAGTAGAAGCCGCGCGTGCCGGTGAACAAGGCAAAGGATTTGCAGTGGTGGCCAGTGAAGTGCGCGCCCTGGCTGCGCGGTCGTCGGTGGCAGCCGGGGAAATCAAATCAATTATTGGCGCATCGGTTCAACACATTGCGTCGGGCACGGGGCAGGTCGAGGTGGCAGGTGAAAAAATGCGCGCTATTCTGGCCAGCGTAAACCACGTCTTCGAAATCATTGAGATCATCCGTGCCGCCGCCAACGAACAACACGAAGGCATCGATTTGATCAACCGTGCCATGCAACAAATCGATCAGTCTACGGCCGAGAATGCAGCGATGGTCGAAGAATCTGCGGCGGGAACCGCCGCCTTGGCCAATGAAGTAATGCAGCTGCGCGACGCACTGGGAATTTTCAAACTGAGCACGCCGACGGGCATTGCCGCTACTGCGCCGGAGGTTTTGGATTACCACTTGGCTTTGTAAAACCTTTGCTGCTCATGCAGGCCTCAAAGGCGGCATCACCGGGCTTGCCCTGCGACTGGCAGGCGTCAAACGCCGCTTTGAGCGCAGCGTTCATCGGCGGCGGCCCGCCTTCGGCGGAATGTGCCGCATGGATGGCAGCGGCACCCAGAACCAACATGATTAATGTCCAATTTTTATTGCGCATGGCTACTCCATTCATTGCGGAGAAGTTTAGGCAAGCCAGTTTTCGCGCATGTAAAGAAACACGCGTGCAACGGTAAAACGCGGATAACTGCGCTCAGTACACTGACGCGACGCCGGGCGGACGGTCTTTAAAACGTTTGTGCACCCAGTAATACTGGGTTGGCACACCGCGGATGATGTCTTCCAACCAACGGTTCATTCGCAGGGTGTCTGCTTCCACATCACCACTCGGGTAATCGCTCCAGGCCGGGTGAACTTCGACGTCATAGCCGGCCGGGGTTATGCGCGAAGTGACAGGCACTACATTGGCGTTACCCAAACGGGCAAAACGCGAAAGCGAGGGGACGGTGGCAGCCGGAACACCAAAGAATGGGACAAAAATGGACTCATTCAGGCCAAAATTCATATCAGGCAGCAAATACAGCAGCGCACCCTTGCGCAAAGCAGCCACCACCGATTTGACCCCCTGGTCCCGGAAAAACAGGTGAACATCGCCGAAGCGGCGGCGCCCGCTGTGCAACCAATGGTCCACCGCCCGATTGCGCTGTGGCGTATAAATGCTAACCATCGAACGCCCTGAAATCAGGTTTACTGCCGTGCCAGCAGCGTCCAGTCCATAAAAATGGGGCGCAAACACCACGGTGGGATGCGTCCCTTCCAGCGCTTCAACCGCACCCACCCAGTTCAGCCGCTTGCGCACCGTTTCCGGCGGTGCATGCCACAGCCATGCACGGTCCAGCCAGGACTGCGCAAAATACACAAAGCTCTGGCGGGCCCAACGCGAACGCTGACTGGGTGCAATTTCAGGAAAGCACAGGGCCAAATTGGTTTGCACGACTTTCCGACGCCCTGGAATCAGAAAATAGAGTACGTACCCCAACACTACGCCCAAGGCCCGGATCCACGACAATGGCAAGGGTGCCAGTGCGCGCATTAATAAAACGCCCCAGTGCCGTGGCACGGGGGCGTCCGGCGCGACCCATTTCGAATTTCCGTCAATTGATGGCATGCAGCAAACCCGCTTTTCAGTGAAGCCGAGAGTTTAAAGTCTGGCAGCGCTGCGCACCGCGTCAAAGTAGCGCAAGGCAGTTGGCGCACCGCAGTGGGTTGCCAGACCACCTGCTAAACCGACAGTATTGCCGACACCACCGAGCGACGCAACACTGCTTTTTGGTAGTCAACACCGCGATTATCAAACACCGTGCGCACGTCACTTTCACCGTCCAGTGACTGTTCCTGTACCACCATATTGGACGTGCGCTGCACATCGTAATATTCATCCCAATGCACCGGAACATTGTGGGTGCGCCCATCCCCCCCCCGGACTGCCACGTACTCGACTCGACCTACGCTGCCGTAACCACTGGCGGTAACGCAAACAGTCTGCGATCCATCGGACTCCACCTTGGCGGTGGTCTTCAATATATTGCGGGTAACGCACTCGGGATGCTTGAACTGCGCTTCGCCATGGTAGTTCGCAATCGCCTCGTGCTCCCAAAAACAAGACTTACGCGAATAAGTATCTTTGTAAATATCGGCATGGGATCGGTGCTGCTGATACAGCGGAATGGCCAGTAGCGGCGCAATACCAAAATAAAACGAGCGGAAAAAGTCATTGTGATAGCCGTTGAAGAACGACCGCGACTTGGCCAACTCGTAAGAATGGAACTTCTCTGGCTCACACCCCAAATCGGTATGGCGCATGTGCTCTGGCTCCACGATATTGATCATGTTCCGTTTATCAAACGCAAAATCGTCACCGTAACCCACTTCACTGTCCTTCAGGAGCTTCAACATTTCCTGCTGCGCCAGCGGCGTGAAGAGCAGCCGGAACTGCACCTCATGATTGCGATCGGTTGCGCCAAACAGTGCATCAAACTCGCGATTGGACATTACCGTAAAGGTATTGCCTTCAGCCATATCGCGCGACTTGCTCTCGAGTTTTTTGATAGCGCGATTTTTTCGCATCTTGTCGAAAAAACCATCCTCCAACTTGGATAGCTTGGATGGACTGCGACTAAATACCAGGTCCGGTGCGGCTTCATTTCCGTACACGATATAAGTCTGGTTTGCGTAGTCTGGTGCAGGACGCTCAATCGAGGCGTTCAGCGTCTGGTAGCGTGTTTCACTGTGCCATTTGCCATCGGTGCCGCGAACCTGTTCGGTCCAGCTGATTTGCAGTGAGCCATGGTACGTTTTACTGCCCATCCAATGGGTCAGGGTGCGTGCCAACACAAACGGATTGCCATTCAGTACGCCACTGTGTGAGCAGAGCACCGAGTGCGCATCCCCCAGCTCGCCAGACCAGGCGAAACCGTTGCGCAACTCTTCCAAACGGCCATTGGCAAAATACGGGTCGAATGCGATGCGTGGCACAGTTTTCTGCATCAGCTTGGCAACAATGTCCCAATCAAATAATTGATTGAGAGACGCCATCTGCGCCCAGGCTTCCGCGCGTTTTTTATCGCATGCCTGCTCTATATTTTTAATCTGCTCACGTGATGCCTCGATGATTCGATTGAGGCGGTAAACAGCGGGTACGAACACGGCAGCCGGCAGCACCAACCACAGCCACGCGTAGTGCATAAACACATACAAAGCGGCGACTGCACCCAATGCAATGACGCAGCCACGCAATATCCGCCACCACTTGTTGGTGGCATTCGCCCCACCGGCTTGCTGCTCCAGCTGCCGGAGCTCCTGCACCGTAAGCGCGTTGGCTTTCTCATCAACGCCCGACTGGCGCACCAGGTCTTCAAAAAAATCAGCGGTGTTGTTCAGATGCGCAGTTTTAAAATAGCTTGCGTACTGCGCCAACGGCTCATGTACATCGTCTATCAAAAGAATGTACCTCGGGCCGCGGCCTTGGTTTCTGCCGAGGCTGTGAACGGAATACGCGTCGTAAAGCCGGCACGGGCCGCGACAATTTGCTTGGTCGGCCAAGCAAATACATCCTGGTTCCACATGGAAACGGTGTCGTTGTAGAGCGCGCGCGCCGCCGTTATTTCCTTTTGCAAATAACTGTTCTGGCGCATGGCATCGGCAATCACGGCCTGTGCCTTCAGATCCGGGTATGCCTCACACGCCACATTGATACGTGAAAAAATTCCGTCAATTTGTTGCGATGCGGCATTGCGTTGCAAGTCTGCGCCGCCATCACGACCACTCCGATAGGCCGCAACGGATTTCATGACGTCCTTGTCCAGATCAATAGCCTTCGCAACCAAGCCAACCACGTTATTCAATACGACGACCCGCTGCTCAAGATAGTTGTCAATTTGCGATGCATCGGCTTGCATTTTTTGCTGTAACTTGCGCAAGTAGGCCAATGCATTAATTTTCATGAACAAAAATACCAGGCCGGGCAATACGCCCGCCACCAACAGGCCCGCGCTTTCCCATTTCGGCAAAGCCCCAATCGCCAGAGAGATGATGCCCGGTATGGTTCCAACGGTCCAAAGCGCTATTTCGAAAATCAGGGAGCCCGTACCAACTTGAACCGGGATTTGTTTCGCAATCACGTTTACATCGCGCCCGTCCGGGTTAATCGGTCCTGTGGTTTCGTCTAAATCATTGGCCATGTGCAATCCTCCTGTGTGTCGATATGCGACTATTGGGTAAAAGTTCGTCGCACTATACAGGGCAAAAAATGCACTGACGCCGCTCAGCGATACCGGTGCACCGTGGGTTGGTAAATAGTTGTCGGGATGTCACAGCAAATTAATCTGGCGGCGCAATGATGGCCAGTGCGGCATCCCGCTGCAATCCATTAAAGGTGATTCATCATGAACGCAGATACCAGCCACGTCGTAGCAGAAAACGGTGAAGAGGGATTTGAAACCATCGCTGACTATCACCGCATGGCGGCCGATCACTTCCAGGCTGCAGCCAACCACCATCAGGCCGCCGCCAGCGCGGATGAAGACGGCGATGACGCCGCCTATTCGCGCCATGCATTATTGGCCTATCGGCACCAGCTCAATGGCGTTCAGTGTGCAGAGATTGCACAAATGGAAAGCGACTCGCTTGAAGATGAGTTCGCTGTTGCCGCAGATCTGGATCTGGAATCAACGCCCGCGTAAGCCGGTACGGCCCTGCACCGTAAGCGGCCCCGAGGGTCGCGCGGGTGAGACATGCTTCCCGAGGAAACAGACGGGGCATCGAAATGCCGCCAAATGCCACCAAGGAACATTGGCAGGGTGCGCCTGTCCAGGTGCCAGGGAATGCATTACCCATCCTTGGCCACCAGGCCAATCCAATGGTGGAAAATGGAGCATTGTTTTATTTATCTGTCGAAAGCGACACCATGTTCATTAGCAACATCCGCGTGAAAAACTGGCGCAACTTCCAATCGCTTGATTTGCCTCTACGGAATGTTTCTTATGTGCTTGGCTCCAACGCGTCCGGCAAATCGAATTTGTTGGACGCGTTGCGTTTTTTGCGTGATGTCAGCAAAGCCAATGGAGGCGGTCTGCAAACAGCAATTGCGGAGCGGGGTGGCATCTCCAAGGTACGCTGCTTACACGCGCGGCGCGACACAGAGGTGGAAATCGATGTGGAATTCAGTGACGGCCCGGACCAACCACCGGTATGGCGTTACGTTTTGGCCTTCAAACCAGAGGGCAAGAGCGCGCAACGCTTACTGGTGTCGCGCGAGCAGGTTTGGAAGGAAGACAAACTGCTCTTGAATCGGCCAGACGCGAAGGACCATGTCGATCTGTTGCTGCGCACCCAAACGCACTTAGAGCAAATTCAAACGAATATCGAGTTCCGGGCCGTCGCAGACTTTTTAAGCGACATCACATACTTGCATCTCGTACCCCAATTACTTCGCTTTGGAGAAAAAATTGGAGGGCGCAGGCTTACAGACGATCCTTTTGGGCAAGGTTTTCTGGAGCGTTTATCAAGAACACCTGAAAAGACCCGTAACTCGCGGCTGTCCAAGATTTCCAAAGCGCTTTCGCTTGCGGTTCCTCAATTTGAGGACTTACGGTTTATAAAAGACGACATGGGGCACCCGCATCTGGAAGCACGTTATGCCCACCATCGCCCCAACGCTGGATGGCAATCCGAGGAGCATTTTTCAGACGGCACGCTGCGATTGTTTGGATTGCTCTGGGCACTTTTGGAAGGCAATTCCATGTTGTTGCTGGAAGAACCTGAAATTTCGCTCAACGATGCCATCGTCAAGGAAATTCCTCTCATAGTGGATCGCTTGCAACGCAATCGAAAAACACAACGGCAAGTCGTATTGACGACCCACAGTGATGCGCTTTTAAGTAACCCTGGTATTGATGAGCGCGGTGTTGTAATCCTGGAAACTGGCAAGCAAGGCACCACCGGGCGGACTGTGAGTGCCAGCGAGCAACAGGCATTAGACGCTGGCCTGAGTGTTGCCGAAGTGGTCTTGCCCATGACACGCGCGAAAAATGTGTCGCAACTGGGCCTGTGGCAATGACACCCATTGCGATCGCCACTGAAGACCTACTCAGCGAGGCGATTGCTCTGCGCCTGATTTCTGACATTCCAACACCCCATTGCATTCAGCATGCGTTAGGCAAACGGGGAAATGGGTACCTGCGGTCCAAGATGGACAGTTGGAAAACAATGGCTCAACGACAGGTAATGTTGGTACTAACCGACTTGGATCGAGCAAATTGTTTACTTGTGTTTCGTGACCAATGGCTAACTGGTTCAGTCCCGGGCAATCTGCTTTTTCGAATCGCCGTACGTGAAATCGAGTCTTGGGTGCTGGCCGACCATATTGCAATGCGGGCGCTGATTGGCAAGAAAGGGGTTTTACCACCCGCTCCGGACTCGCTCACAGACCCTAAACAATCCTTGTTACAACTCGCAAAAAGTGCATCCAAACAAGTCAGAGAAGATTTACTGAAAACAATCGATGGCCGACTGATGCCAGGGTTGGGATACAACACGCGGCTCGTCGCATGGGTTAAATCAGACTGGGCCCACAGCGTGCGGCAGAACGTTCCCCTAGCCTGGCTCGGACACGCTTGCGATTGAATCAGCTAGTGGGAGCGTTCAACTCTCCATAAGCCAAGCGAATACCCCCGCTTGAAAACCATCACAAATCGAACGCGTAGTCCACCGTAACAGGGGCGTGGTCAGAAAATTTCACGTCCTTGTAAATTGCCACGGATTTTGCGGTGGCGGCAATGCCTGCCGTAGCCAAGTGATAGTCGCTCGTACAAAAAACCTACATTTTCCAACTAGCTGATCCTGGCTCTTAATGGACAGGAAGTCAGTCGGGCTAGATGTCCGAACATCTCGGTCTTTGGCTCCTGGCTACAAAATCCACAGGTCAGGCCAAGGCCCAATCGCCATTGTCCCGTTGCTGATTCCGGGCTCCACAATGAAACGAGCCCGTTGCCATTGATTGGCTGATGGTAGGGTAAGTCGTGCGAACACTACCGCACATCGAAACCCCACGCTGGTATGAACAAAAAAACTGTTTACAAGTAGAAAATTAAATCATAAAATCAGTTTTTTTGATAGGATAAATATGAGCGCTAAGACCATCATTGAACGTTTTGGCGGCCAGACTGCGCTGGCAAAGTTACTAGGAAGGGGACAAAGCACAATCGGATATTGGGCAAAGTCTGGTGTTATTCCAGCGAAGTGGCATGGCCCATTGCTTGATTTGGCATTGCAACGGGGCGTGCCATTAAGCCCGCACGATTTCTTAGCAGCCCCCGGTCAGCAAGGGCGCAGCCCGGACACCCTCGAAAGCGTCCCGCCGCATGCTGTGCAGCCAGAGACAGAGTTGGACGCTTCTACAGCGCAAACGAATTCCCCGTTTCTTTTCTACACAAGTGGTGATCGCTCTACCAAGATCCAAGTCATGGTGGAGGATGAAACAGTTTGGGCCTCCCAGCGGGGCATGGCGGAGATCTTTGATGTTGAGCCCAACACCATCAACTACCACCTAAAAGAGATATTTGGCTCAGCTGAATTGGTTGAACAAACAGTTCTTCGAAATTTTCGAGTACCTGCTACAGACGGAAAGAACTACGACACCAAGTTCTACCACCTTGATGCCATCATTTCTGTTGGGTACAGAGTGAACTCTATCCAGGCAACGCAGTTTCGCATCTGGGCAACGAAGGTCTTAAAGTCTTACTTGATCAAAGGGTTCGCGCTGGACGAGGACAGGCTCAAGCAAGGCAAGCAGCTCTTCGGCAAAGACTACTTCGACGAACTGCTTGAAAAGATCAGGGAGATACGTGCTTCCGAGCGTCGTTTTTATCAAAAAATTACCGACCTCTATGCGCAATGCAGCATCGATTACGACAAAGACTCGCCAATCACGCAGCAGTTCTATGCACATGTACAAGACAAGCTTCACTACGCCATCCATGGTCACACCTCTGCCGAGATCATTAAATTGAGGGCGGATGCCACTAAGCCTCACATGGGCCTCCAAACCTGGAACAACCAGGGTCGCGGTGGAAAGATTACCAAACTGGATGTGACTGTCGGAAAGAACTATCTCACAGAGGATGAGCTATCCGATTTGAACCGCCTGGTTTCAATGTACCTAGACTGGGCTGAAAACTTTGCCCGTCGGCAGATGCCGATGCAGATGAAGGATTGGATAACAAAGCTGGATGGGTTCTTGGAGTTCAATGCGTACTCGGTATTAAGTAACTACGGGGGCATCCGTCGTGACAATGCCGTCAAGGCCGCAGTATCTGAGTATGAGAAATTTCGCGTAGTCCAGGATGTGGAATATCGGTCCGATTTTGACGAAGTCATTGATGCAGTCAAAACCAAACAACGACTTCCTAAGACTGTGGAGTAAAAAATGGCAAAACCAGTCCAACTTTCGAACGGGCGTTCGTGGCAAACACAAAGCGCTGCCAAGGCGCACTTCAAGGAAATTCTGAATCGGCATATCGATGGACAAAGAGTCACTTCCCCCGCAGATCACAGTGATCTTCTCGCACTGCTAGAAGCCTATGATCATGAGACTCCGGAGCATGCCAAAAAGTCTGGTTCAGGGGTGGATCATTTCATTAGGGATCGTGACCAAGAACACAATGGCCTAACGTCTTGCTTTTATGTCAAGCGAACTGATGAATCTTCCATTGACTTCAGCTATTTACGAGCGGTCGAAAAATCGTCCCGTAAATAAAAAGATGCTGCCACTTGGGCAATGAAAATGCACGGCCCGTTATAAAAGCCAGTCGTACTCGATGGTGAGAGGTGCATGGTCGGAAAACTTTTCGTTTTTGTAAATCGCAGCAACTTTTGCACCGAGAGCCAGTTTTGCCGTTGCAATTTGGTAGTCCAGCCGCCACCCCACATTATTGGCATAGGCCTGGCCCCGGTTACTCCACCAGGTGTAACTGCTGTCAGTGGTATCGGGGTGCAGCTGGCGGTAGACATCCACCAGACCACCTTCACCCAACAGACGCGTCATCCATTTGCGCTCTTCGGGCAAAAAGCCTGAATTTTTCAGGTTGCCTTTCCAGTTTTTCAGGTCTATCTCCTGGTGCGCAATATTCACGTCGCCCATCAGGATGAACTCGCGTTCTGCACGCAGGGCCATCAAGTGCGGATACAAGGCATCGAGAAAACGAAACTTGACCTGCTGGCGCTCGTCACCGCTGGAGCCACTGGGAAAATAGCAACTAATCAAACTCAGCTTGCGACCGGGCCGGTCAAACCGCTTTTCAACCCATCGGCCCTCTTCGTCAAACTCGGGAATACCAATGCCGCGAATCACCTCGGTGGGTAGCGCCTTGGTGTACAGCCCCACGCCCGAATAGCCTTTCTTTTGGGCATAGTGAAAATGCCCTTGAAGCGGCGGCAGTTCACTGAAAATGCCGTCCACTTGGTCATGCTGGGCTTTCACCTCTTGTACGCCAACGGCGTCGGCACCCTGTGCATCCAGCCAGGTGAAGAAGCCTTTGTTCGCAGCCGAGCGGATGCCGTTGAGGTTTGCCGTGATAACGCGCATGATTTTTTCCCGTAAAAACGCTATTGTCCGACAGCCGCCGGTACGTTGGAATCTCTGGGCACGTGCTGGTGTGCCCGTTCATAGAGCGGCATCACTTTGGGCAGGCGCGCTTGCATGTCGGCGATGCGGGTATTGCCTGAAGGGTGCGTAGACAACCATTGTGGCGGGGCACCGCTGTTGGCGGCCATCATTTTTTGCCACAAAGTGATGCCAGCCCGGGGGTCGTAACCCGCACGCGCCGCCAGCTCCATACCCACCAGATCGGCTTCGGATTCATCAGATCGGCTGAATTTAAGGGTCAGAAGCTGGGCGCCATAGTTGGTCACAGTTTGACCGATCACGCCCAGGCCCAGCAACTGGGTCGCCAAATTGACGCCGAGCCCGGTCAGCTCCGATTTGGCCATGCGGGCGCGAGCGTGTTCGCGCAGCGCGTGCGCAATTTCGTGGCCCATGACCATGGCGATTTCGTCGTCGCTCAGGTTGAGTTGCTTCAGGATGCCGGTGTAGAACGCAATTTTCCCACCGGGCATGCAAAACGCGTTGATCTGCTTGGAACCAATCAAGTTGACTTCCCACTGCCAATCCCGGGCACGCGCATTCCAAGGCAACGCGTAGGGAATCAGACGCTGCGCAATGCGACGCAAACGCTGCAACTGGGCCGCATCGGGCGGTGCCAAAGCGTTGTGGCTGCGCGCGTCCATGAGCATCTGCGCATATTGTGCGCGGGCCGATTTTTCCAGTGTGTCGGCCGGTACCAATTGGGTCAGCGACGAGGTTTTGCCAACCTCGACGGCGTCGTGAGCCGGCTCTTCAGCCCAGGCGCTGCCGACGAAAAGCCCACCCCAAACTCCAAGCAACCATAAAACAGAGGGCAGCACGGCCCGTCCCATCGGTTGAAGAATACGAATTGCGCGTGATTTCATACCGCTATTATTCCGCTATGACAAAAATCGACTCCAGCGCCATCCCCATTTCTTCGCAAATGGGTTGGCGCCGCACCTGGGCGGTGTACACCGAGGCCGCATCGCTGCGCATGCTGGCGCTGGGATTTTCCGCAGGACTGCCTTTGCTGTTGATCATTGGAACCCTGAGTTTTCGACTGCGCGAAGCCGGCATTGACCGCAGCACCATCGGTTTCCTAAGCTGGGTTGGACTGGCTTATGCGTTCAAATGGACCTGGGCGCCGCTGGTAGACCGACTCGCAATCCCGGGCTTAACCGCGCGTTTTGGCCAGCGCCGCAGCTGGTTGTTATTGGCCCAGATGGTGATCATGGTAGGACTGGTGTGCATGGCCTTGGCCGACCCGCAAAGCGCATTGGCGCCGCTGGTGTATTGTGCCGTGGTGGTGGCGATTGGGTCGGCAACACAAGACATCGCACTGGACGCTTTTCGCATTGAATCGGCAGATGCAAACCACCAGGCGGCGCTTTCGGCGACGTACCAAACAGGCTACCGCCTGGCCATGATTTGGGCCGGCGCAGGCACTTTGTGGCTGGCTGCGCGGGCCGAACAGAGCGGGGTTGCAGCCCACTACCAACAAAGCGCGTGGCAAACCGCCTACATCGTAATGGCCGGCAGCATGCTGCCGGGTGTGCTCACGGTTTTGTTTTCACGCGAACCGATTGCGCGTGCGGTGGCCCCCACCCACAGCCTGGGCGAATGGCTGCGGTCCGCGCTGGTAGCACCGTTTGCCGATTTCGTGCAGCGCTATCGCTGGCAAGCGGTACTGATATTGGCCCTGATTGCAACCTACCGGATCAGCGACGTGGTTATGGGCAATATGGCCAATCCGTTCTATGTGGACATGGGCTACACAAAAGATGAAGTCGCCATGGTGACCAAAATTTATGGCGTGGTCATGACCCTGGCTGGCGGCTTCCTGGGCGGGGCGCTGGCGCTGCGTTGGGGGGTTAAGCGGGTGTTAATGCTGGGCGCCGTGTTGAGCGCTGCAACCAATGTGCTCTACGCCTGGCTGGCCAGCCAAGGGCATGACGTGGTGCGCCTGATTGGTGTGATTTCTGCTGACAATCTGGCCAGTGGCCTGGCCTCCAGTGCCTTCATTGCCTATCTGTCGTCGCTGACCAACGTACAGTATTCCGCCACCCAATACGCCATGTTCAGTTCCATGATGCTTTTGCTTCCCAAATTTGTTGGGGGCTATTCCGGGGTTTTTGTGGACCACTTTGGGTATGCCAACTTTTTCACCGGCACGGCATTGCTCGGCGTGCCGGTCGTCGGCTTGGTTTGGCTGGCGACCCGGCGCAAGTGAAAAAAGAAGGGCGATTTACTTTACTTTACTGCGACTTAAAAAAACCCCCATAGTCGGCGTTTTCCCGAGGACTAGACTGCCATGATGACCCAAAACCTTTTAATGATTGAAGATGATGCCCGTCTGGCATCCATGGTAAGCGCATATCTGGAACAAAATGGCTTTTCGGTACACCATGCGCCCGATGGGCAATCGGGATTGAACCGTTTGGCACAGCCCAGCGAGCACCAGGCACCCGACCTGATCATCCTGGACTTGATGCTGCCGGACATGGAGGGCCTGGAAGTTTGCCGCCGGGTGCGCGCCCTGGCCAGCAACCTGGCGCAAACGCCAATCCTGATGCTGACCGCCAAAGGTGACCCCATGGACCGCATCATTGGGCTGGAAATGGGCGCCGATGATTACCTGCCGAAACCCTTTGAACCGCGCGAACTGCTGGCGCGCGTGCGGGCCATATTGCGGCGTCGCACCGAACAACCACGCAACACCAATCAAAGCGTTTTGCGTTTTGGGACGCTGGCAATCGACCGCGATGCGCGCAGCGTCACGGTCGGTGACGGCCTGTGCGAACTCACATCCTACCAATTCGACTTGTTGCTGGCGCTGGCCGAACGTGCTGGGCGGGTGCTGTCCCGGGATCAAATCATGGAAGCCGTGCGGGGGCGCGAGCTCGAAGCCTTTGACCGCTCTATTGACGTGCATATGGGCCGCATCCGTGCCGCGATCGAGGCGGACCCGAAAGACCCGAAACGCATACTGACAGTGCGCGGCGTAGGGTACGTTTTCGCCCGGCAACAAGACTAAACAGGTCGCACGCCATGGGACTGCAACGCCTCTACATACGCATTTGGTTGGCGGTGGTGCTTGCCGTCGCAGTCCTGTCCCTGTTGGTTGGCTGGGTGTGGCGCCTGACCGCAGAGCCACCCTTGCACGAAGTGGTTGTGCGCAATGCAAATGGCGAAATCATTGGTGCCGGCCTGCTCCACCCCGGGCACCTGGATCCGGCGATCGGTTTAGGGGGCGGTTGGACCAACGGCTTTGGTCTGTTTGGCCCACCACGCCATGGGCCGGCAGCGCCCCCCGATGGCGCTGACACGCCAGACAAGCTACCGCCAGGCGCACCGGAACCGGGACATTACGGCAATGGCCCTGAGTTTTTTGTGAAAATGGTAGACGGGACCATTATTCACTTGCACCTGCCGCGCCCCGTGGGAAACAAAGCGGGACTCGGGTTCTTCGGCATGCTGGGACTGGTCGCTATTGCCGTGGCATTGGCCCTGTTCCCCATTATTCGCCGTCTGACGCGCCGCCTTGAGTCGTTGCAACACAGTATTGAACGTTGGGGAGAGGGCGATCTTTCGGCACGCATTCCGCAGACCGGTCATGACGAAGTAGCCTCGCTGGCCGCTGGCTTCAATCGGGCTGCAGCCCAAATTGAAACGCTGGTATCTGCGCGCGACGCCCTGCTGGCCGCACAAAAATCACTGCTGGCGAATGCGTCCCACGAATTGCGCTCACCCCTGGCCCGTATTCGCATGGGATTGGAGTTCATGGGCGATGCCACGGGCCCGGTACGCAATGAAATTTCGCAAAACATCATGGAGCTGGACCAGCTGATCGACGAGATCTTGTTGTCCAGTCGGATCGACGCCAAGGAAGCCGATTTGGGCACGGTAGAAGCCGTCGATCTGGTCGGCTTGTCAGCCGAAGAGTGCGCCCGCACACACGCGCAACTGGACGTTGAGGTCGGCGAGATTTTCGTGCCAGGGGTGTCCAAATTGCTGCGTCGCGTGGTGCGCAATCTGCTTGAGAATGCGCGGCGCTATGGGGCAGGCGACATCAACCTGACGTTGCGCAGTGAAGCGGGCTTTGCCGTAATTGAAGTCAACGACCGGGGACCGGGTGTTCCCGCGGCGTTGCGCGAACGTATTTTCGAGCCGTTTTACCGCTTACCGGGTGCCTCTGAGCGAGAAGGCGGCGTGGGCCTTGGGCTGGCCTTGGTGCGTTCGATTGTCTTTCGCCACCAGGGCAGCGTGGTGTGCCGCGACCGGGTGGGAGGCGGTGCAACTTTTGCCGTGCACTTGCCGCTGGCGGCAATTCCGCCAACCGCAGTCCCGGCCTTAACCCACCTTTAAGAAAATATCCCGATCGGGCGCAAAGTTTTCGTGCAAGGGTAGCAAAGCGCCGCCAAGGGCGCGGGCATCCGAGCCAATGCTGCCTTCTACCAGCGCAGCAGGCCACAAACCTTCCCAATCGTACTGGTTCATGGCGGCACGCGTTTGGCCCAACAAACTGCTTTGCATGGCGCGCGAAAAGGAGCCATCAATTACCACCGCATCGATATCCAGAAACGCGGTAGCACTCACCACACATTGGGCGAGCGCGGTGGCCGCCTTGGTCAACCAAGGCTGGGTATGGGCAGCAAACGGGCCTTCCAGCGCACGGTCGTCATAGGCTGCGGTGAAATCGAGGCCGTGCGACTTGAAGCGTTGCTCCAACTCCCACAGCGAAGCATCGGCGATTAACTGGGGCGGCACACCCGAAGCGTCGGCCAAGCGCAAAGGCAGTGACGCGACGGCACCTGCATTGCCATGGTGGCCTTCATGCAAGTGCGAATTAATGACCAAACCGCCGCCGACAAAGGTATCTACAAATACGTACAGAAAACTTTTCAGGTCGCGGCCACGCCCGGCCACCAATTCGGCCACACAAGCGGCCGAGGTATCCTTGGCAAAACTGACTGGAATTTCGGTGAAAGCTTGCACTTGTGCACGCAAGTCGATGCGATTCCAGTCGTCCGAAACGCTCTGGGGCAAGCCCAACATTTTGTGCCAACCGCCCATGTTGTAGGGCGCGGCCAGGCCAACCCCGACCAGACGCGAAGCCAATGGGCCGAGCGATTCATGGATGGTTGCCATGTGCCGTTCGATCAGCGGCAACAAGGTGCGGGCATCGGGAAACGCATAAGGAATGCTGTGACGCTGGCGCACTGTACCGGTAAAGTCGACCAGCAACAGATCGGCACTGCGGCGCCCGACTTTGATACCCAGCGCAAACGCACCATCCGGATTCAGGGCCATCGGCACCGACGGTTGGCCAATACGGCCGCGCACCGGTGTCTGGCGGATCAGTAAACCGTCTTCTTCGAGTCGGGACGTTATCAGACCGATCGTCTGGGCGGTCAGGCCCGTCAAACGCGCCAGCTCGGCCTTGGCCAGGCTGGCGTTCAACCGGATGGCTTGCAGAACAACGCGTTCGTTGAACTGGCGCATGCCAACGTGGTTGGATCCGCGCGGTCGCAATGTGGCGCCGACGCCGGACCGATCGGATATTTCCCGGTAACTCATGGACGCAGATTCTCGCCGATCACGCCCTTGCGCAGCAAAAAGTTTCCAAACGGCTGCAACTCGCCGGTCACGATGAAGGCAAATGCACTGCGGCAGCGCTCGTAAAACGCGTAGCGTTCAATCGCTTCCACACTTTGGCCCGGCAACAATTGCGGCTCAATGTGTGTCAGCACTTCACGCTGCTGGGCCGAACGGAAATCCTCCGGTTGGCCAGTCACATGCATGTACCCAGCGGGATGCGTTTCATCTGCAACCAGCGGCAGCAGCGATGTGAGCGCCTGTACCACGCGCTCGACGCTGTGACCAGGCAAGCGAATAATCGGCTTGCCCTGGGCATAACGCACGGCAGTGAAGTTGGCGTCTGCGACCACGATGGCGTCATCGTGCCCCATCTCCATCATGATTTTGAGGAGCTCGGGCGTCAACAGTGGATCGATTCCTTTGAGCATATGCGCTTGTCTCTTTGCGTTGTTATAGGGCCAGGCGACGCTCAGGCCAGTGCTTCGGGCGGCAAATCGGCGACCGACTTGGCACCGGTCATCACAGCCACGGTATCGCTCATGCTGATGTGCTTGGGATTCACCACGGCAGCACGCTTGCCCAGGCGGGCAATATGAATGCGGTCGGCAATTTCAAACACGTGCGGCATGTTGTGAGAAATCAGCACCACCGGCAGCCCTTTGTCGCGCACCCGGCGAATCAATTCCAGCACCATATTGCCTTCCTTTACGCCCAGGGCGGCGGTCGGCTCATCCATGATCACCACGTGCTGGGCAAACGCAGCGGCGCGCGCTACGGCAACGCATTGGCGCTGGCCACCCGACAGTGTTTCCACCGCTTGGACCATAGAACGAATGCCAACTTTCAGATCGTTCATGCGTGCAATGCTTTCTTGCAGCATCTTCTTTTTATCGATGAAGCCGAGCATGCCCAGCGGACCACTGCGGCGCAGTTCCCGACCGAGGAACAGATTTTCCGCAATTGTCATGGCGGGGGCCACCGCCAAGTCCTGGTAAACCGTTTCAATGCCGGCGTGGCGTGCGTCGATAGGGCTCTTGAAATTAATCGCTTTGCCGTCCAGTTGAATTTCGCCTTCATCGGGAATGGTGGCACCCGACAGGCACTTGATCAGCGAAGACTTGCCGGCGCCGTTGTCGCCGATCACAGCCAGAATTTCGCCGGCACGCAGCTCAAAGTCGGCGCCATCCAGGGCCGTCACTTGGCCATAGCGTTTCACCAGGCCCTTGGCCTGCATGATGATTTGGGGAGTGGATTGTGGCGCGCTCATTAGCGGGCTCCTTTGCGAGACATTTGATCGGTGGCAACCGCCAGAATCACCAAGATACCGGTCACCAGAATTTGGTACACAGAAGATACGCCCATCAGGGTCAGGCCGTTGCGGAACACACCGACAATCATGGCGCCGACCAATGAGCCCAGAATAATCCCGCGTCCACCAAACAGGCTGGTTCCACCCAGCACCACGGCAGTGATGGCGTCCAGATTTTCTGTTTGACCGCCATTCGGATCACCTGCACCGGTGCGGGCCACGGTCAGCGCAGAGGCAACGCCGTAGAACACGCCTGCCAGTACGTAAACACCCAGCAGCACTTTTTCGGTGGAAATACCCGTCAGGCGGCTGGCTTCCGGGCTGTTACCGACCGCATACAAATGGCGGCCGTGTGCGGTGTCCCGCAGCCAGACCCAAATGCCCACATACAACACCAGCATCAGCACCACGCCATAGGCCACGCGCGCGCCACCCAGTGGGAAAGTGTCACCCAACAGACTCATGCCGTCGGGAATATTCGTAATAGTTTGGGCGTGCGAATACAACTGGGTAATCGCAAACGCAATATTCAAGGTTCCGAGCGTCACGATAAACGGCGGCAGTTTGATGCGCGTTACCAGCAAACCGTTGACGAAACCAAAGAAAGTCGTTGCGGCAATACCGCACAAAATGGCCACCGGTGCACTGAGTCCGTAGTCGGCGGCAAATTTGGTCATCACAATCGAGCCCAGCGCCATCACCATGCCGCATGACAGGTCGATGCCGGCCGTCAGAATAATCAGGGTCTGGCCAATGGCGATTGTTCCCACCACCATCACCTGCTGCAGGATCAGGGAGAAATTCCGAACGGTCAGGAAGTTCTCGTGTTGGAACGTAAAAAAGGCACAGGCCAGCACCAGGGCAATGGCCGGGCCTAAAGTTCCCATTGGCGGGAGTTTGGCTTTGAGCGAGTTCATGGGATGCGCTTTGGTTAAATCTCCTGCGCTGGAACCGCTGCAACGAGCAGTACCTGCGCCACTTAAGGAACGAAAGCCCCCGGAGTGAGGGGCTTTCGTGGTTGGGCCCCATGGTGCGGGCCCATTTTTGCGTGTTTATGTGTGTTTCATAAACCGCTGGCTTGGCAAATTAATCGCCCCAGCACTGACCGCGAGCGGTCTTGGTGTCAATGCTCTTCACGCCAGCAACTGCTTTGGCGGCTACCAGGTCCACACCGGTGTCGGTGTAACCCGATTGGCGCTTGCCGTCCTTGGCATATTGAATACCAGCAGCCACGCCCATTGCAGCCATCTTCAGCGGATATTGCATGGAGGTCGCAGCGATCACGCCCTTCTCGACGTTGCCCACGCCGTTGGAGCACATACCGTCAACGCCCAGAATCACCACTTCTTTTTCCTTGCCAGCGGCCTTCAGCGCCTTGTAGGCACCGGCAGCAGCAGGTTCGTTAATGGCGTACACCACATTGATGTTGGCATTCTTTTGCAGGCAGTTTTCCATGCCGGTCTGACCCTTGGCGGCGTCGCCGTAGCTGTCAGCCATGCAAACCACTTCGGCTGGCTGTGCCAGTTCGTTGCTCTTGGCATCCAGGGTTTGCAGGCCCATGCCCTTCAGGAAACCGTTGTGGCGTTGTGCGCCGACGGGGTGGCCAGGGAACAAGTCCATGGTGGCAATAACAGCCTTTTTACCGCCCAAGGTAACCTTGGCGTATTGGCCGATCAGTTCACCGGCTTTGTAGTTGTTGGTAGCGAACAGCGCATCAGCGCCTTCAACCGGGCTGTCCAGAGCGATCACTTGAACGCCTTGGGCTTGGACTTTCTTGATGGTGGGGATGATTGCATCGCCAGAAGACGTGATCAGGATGGTCTTGGCGCCCGCAGCTGCCATGTTTTCCAGGGCGCTGATTTGGGCAGCAGTGTCACCGTCTTGCTTGCCAGCGGCGCTCAACAGCTTGGCACCGGCCTTCTTGGCTGCGGCTTCAGCGCCTTCCTTCATCTTCACGAAGAAAGGATTACTTTCAGTCTTGGTGATCAGGCCAATCACGACTTCGGCTTGGGCCGAGGTTGCGACCGATGCAGCCAGCGCGACGGCGGTGAACGCCAGGAATGTTGCTTTTTTCAATTGGATTCTCCTCGAGAGTTAGTCAGTTTGTCTTCGATTGATCTAGTCAACCCGGGCTGAAGCCCCTTTGGGTTGCTACGCTTCGTTTCACAGCGTGGCCGAACTATAGCGGCTTCGAACTTAATAAATCAAGTTGCTTTAGTAATGGATTACCCTAGGTGCCGAAAACTTTCTCCGGCCTTGCCGCTCGCTAAACTGCGCAGGCTGCGCTGCATTGGGTGGCGCGCCATGGAGATCGTATGACTGCACCCCACAACTTGAACAGCGCAAGCGCTTTTGAACACGCCCTGCCACGCGCGCAGGCTTTGCTGGCGTCCGCGCTCTCCGAGCAGAAGCGGAAAATTCTGGGCATTGCTGCGGCGCCCGGCGCCGGCAAATCGACCCTTGCCGCAGCGCTGCAAGGTGCGCTGGGCGAACGGGTTTTGGTGGTGCCGATGGACGGCTACCACCTCGCCAACTCCGAATTGCAGCGACTCGGCCGCACCCAACGAAAAGGTGCCGAGGACACATTCGACGCCAATGGCTACGCCAACCTGATTGAACGCATTCGCAATCCGTACCCGAACGAAATCGTATACGCGCCCGATTTTCGGCGCGCGCTGGAAGAGGGCATTGCCGGCGCCATTCCGGTACACGCCGATATTGCCTTGGTGATTACGGAAGGCAACTATCTGTTACGCCAAACGCCAGCGTGGCAACGCGCACGCGCGGCCATGGACGCGGTCTGGTATCTCGATGTCGATGACGACGTGCGCCGCCAGCGCTTGCTCGCACGGCACATGCGATTTGGCCGCAGCGAGGCCGATGCGTTGGCCTGGATGGCGCAATCAGACGAGCCCAATGCCGTGCAAATTGCGCAAACCCGTGCATTTGCAGACTGGGTGCTGCGGGAGCAAGGTGAATAGAACTAAACACAAATATTTGCTAAAAACGGCAGTCATTTGCGCAAAAAGTTATCATTTATATCGAATATGAGCGCTTCGTGCGGTAACACACTAGAAAATCACCCGAATGGGGGATATTCAATTGTTCCGAGCTGAACTAAAGTTCACTCACTGCTGTCACAGTCCAGAAGATAGAAGATAAAAATTTGAAGCAAAGTCGGTTACAGACGGCTTCACCAAGTTTCCAACGACGTCCCTCTGGGACTTTCAAAGCCACCTTCGGGTGGCTTTTTTTTCGGCTGAGAACCGTTGCAGGGAAACACGGTGTAAGCACTTGCGCCAACGCGAAATCCCGTCGCGCGTGGCGCGCCGTGGTATCTATCGCAACCGCGAAGCCAATTCCGCCGCCACCCGCTCGGGGGCGATGTCTTGCAAACACCGGGTGTGACCAAACTGGCATTCGCGCGCAAAGCACGGCGCACAATCCAATGGCGGCTGATACGCCGGGTCGTCGCGCAACCATAGCACACTGGCGCGGGAATTCAAGGGGGGGGTGTGCAACGGGCTGGACGAGCCAAACACCGCAACCTGGGGCAGTCCAAACGCCGCCGCAACGTGCATCAACCCCGAATCATTGCTCACCATGCCACGCGCATTGGCGATCACAGACAAAGCCTGGTCGAGCCGGGTGCGGCCGGACAGATCAATGCAGGGGATGCCGCCGGCAGCCACCACCCGACTGGCAATTTCGGCGCAAACCGCAGCATCTTTGCCCGAACCCAGCAACACCACGGGAAGGGACAATTGCGCCGCCAGCGCAGCAAAATGGGCCGCCGGCCAGCGCTTGGCAGCACCGAACTCGGCCCCTGGAGCAAAGGTGAAATAGCTGCCAGGCAACAATTGCAAAGCGGCCAAATCAGCTGCTTGCCGTGCCGGTTCAATGCGCAATTGCGGCGTTTCAGAAACCGCTTGTACGGGGGCGCCCGCGAGTGCCGAATAAAACGCCACCATCGGTGGGCGTTCACCGCCAGTGGGGTTGGGCAAGCGCCGATTCAACACCCCATAACGCGACTCGCCCACATAGCCGACCCGCTGGGGAATGCCTGCCCACCACGGTAGCAAGGCACTTTTGAGTGAATTCGGGGCGACATATGCCACGTCAAAACGCCCGCGCAAAGCCCGCGCCATAGCGCGCCGTGCCCGCCATTGCAGGCCGCCATGGGCGAAGGGAAACTCAATCACGGCATCGACCTGGGGCATGGCCCGGTAGACCGGCGCCACCCACGGCAAAGCACCCACCACCAACTGCTCACCGCGCGCGTGCAAACGCCGCAGCAAAGGCTCGGTCATTACGGCGTCCCCAATCCACTGGGGCGCAATAACGAGCGCCTTAGTGGTGGCCGTCGAAATGCTCACCCGCCTTCAGCTGATAAACGGTGCCGCAATACGGGCATTTGGCGCTGCCGCTGCGGCCAACGTCGAGGTATACCTTGGGATGCGTATTCCAGGTTTGCATGGCGGCAATAGGACTGGGGCAAAACACACCGCCTTGGTGGTTCAGGTCGTGGGCCTTGAGTTCAACGGTCTGCTGGGACATGAATATGTTTCCTGAAATAAGGGGATAGACGGCTTAGACCTTGGCGAGCCAATGGGCGTACTGCGGGTTGCGGCCATTCACGATATCGAAGAAGGCTGCCTGAATTTTTTCCGTAACGGGGCCCCGCGAGCCGCTGCCGATGGTCAGGCGGTCGAGCTCGCGAATCGGCGTCACTTCGGCCGCCGTGCCGGTAAAGAAGGCTTCATCGCTGATGTAAACCTCGTCCCGGGTGATGCGCTTTTGCACCAGTTCCAGGCCCAGGTCCTTGCAAATGTGGAACACCGTGTTGCGGGTGATGCCATTCAGCGCACCGGCGGACAAGTCGGGGGTGTAGACCACGCCATTTTTCACAATAAACAAGTTCTCGCCCGCACCTTCAGACACAAATCCGTTGGCATCGAGCAGCATGGCCTCGTCATAGCCATCGTCGGTGGCTTCCATATTGGCCAAGATGGAGTTGGTGTAGTTGCTCACCGCCTTGGCTTGGGTCATGGTGATATTGACATGGTGGCGGGTGTAACTCGACACTTTGACGCGGATACCGCGTTTCATGCCTTCTTCGCCCAAGTAAGCGCCCCAGGGCCACGCGGCCACCATCAGGTGAATGGTGTTGCCCTTGGGCGAAACACCCAACTTGCGGTCACCGATCCAGGTCAGGGGACGGATATAACCCGACTTCAGGCCGTTTTCACGAATAACGGCTTTTTGCGCTTCGTTCACCTGCTCTTTGGTAAACGGAATTTCCATGCGCAAGATCTTGGCGCTGTTAAACAGGCGCTCGGTGTGCTCTTCCAGACGAAAAATGGCCGTTCCCTGGGCGCCATCATAGGCACGGACACCTTCGAAAGCACCACAACCGTAGTGCAATGTGTGGGTCAGAACGTGAATTTTGGCGTCACGCCAGTCGACCATTTGGCCATCCATCCAGATTTTTCCGTCACGGTCTGACATGGAGGGTAGCGTGGGGCTCATGCGATGGTGTCCTTTTAATGCGATCTGGCTGAATTATGCTGAAGCGCGATTTTACGTTCCCGCAGCCCCATCTGGCAGTACGGGAGGCCAATCGACCTGCACCGCCAGTCCGCCCAACGCGCTGCAACGCTGTACGTTGGCATGCGCTCCATGCACTTCCAGCACGCGCATCACAATTGACCAGCCCAGTCCGCTGCCACTTTGCTCGGTGCCCAATTCACGAAAAAAACGCTTCCCCAACAAGGCAATTGACGCTTCCGCCATGCCGGGTCCACTGTCGCGCACTGTCAATAAACAGCCTCCTTGAGGGCTCCGCCCGGTCGCAAGCACCACCCGCGCTCCGTTTGGGCTGTAACGCAAGGCGTTGTCCAGCAGGTTGCGCACCAAAATACCCAGCAACACCGGGTCGCCGCGCACGACGCAGGGATCGGCCTGCATTTCGAGGGATTGCTGGCGGCGCACCGCCAAGGGATGCAGCGCGGCTGCGACCTGCTGCGCCACTGCGACCAAATCGACCTCGGCAAAAGGAATTTCACGGTGTTGCTCTAACCGCGCCAGCTGCAATAGCTGGGCAACCAGTTCGGTGGCGCGGTCGCATGCTGCCACGGTCTGGTGCAATGCATGTGTGCGGGCGTCGGTGTCGTCTATCGCACCCAACGCAACCTGGGCCTGGGCCCGAATGGCCGCAATCGGTGTGCGTAACTCGTGTGCGGCATCGGCGGTAAAGCGGCGCTCGGTGTCCACCATCTGGCGAATCCGGCCCAACAAGCCATTCAAGGTGTGCACCAAATGGTGCAACTCCCCTGGCAAACCCTCAACCGGCACGGGGTCGCTGGCGTGCGGCAGTCGCCCTGCCAGGGTTTGCCGTAGTTGGCGCATAGGCAGCAACCCCTGGCGCACCGAAAACCACAGTAACAAACCCAGCAACGGCGCAGCCAACAGCATCGGGCCCAACATGCTGCCCATCAAGGCCCACAAAATAGACTGGCGCGATGCCACGTTTTCTGCAACCTGGACCGTTACATCGCGGCGCGCGCTGTAGCTGGAGTAGACCCGCCAACGCGCACCGTCCGGCCGGTCTATGCTGGCGAAGCCTTCAATCTGTGGTGCCATCGGTGTTTCACCAATATTGGGCGAGCGGGTGATTAAACGTCCACCCATAAAAATCTGGAATGCCACCTGGGACACGTATTTGTGCGACATCGGCATGTCGCTCACGTCGTCATCTTCGTCATTCGCCTGCAGCATCAAAAGCGCTGCAGACTGGGCCAAATGGCCGTCCAGCAATGTATCCAGCGCGCGACGCGCGTTGTCATACGCAATCACTGAGGCGCCCAGCAAAACCACCGTCACAAATAAAAAAACGCGCCACAACAGGCGCGCTTGCAGGGAACCCGCCCGCAGCGCCATCATAGGGCGCTGATGCCGGGAACGTTGGCAGGCGTGCTGGCGTGTATGGTGTATCCGATGCCGCGCACCGTGTGAATTACGTCGCTGCCAATTTTGCGGCGCAAATGGTGAATATGGACCTCAATCGTATTGCTCTCCACCTCATGCCCCCAGCTGTACATCTGCTGCTCCAACTGCTCGCGGGTCAACACCCGTCCGGCGTTGCGCATGAGCGCATGCAAGAGGTCGAACTCGCGATTCGACAGCACCACGGGTACCCCGCTCAAAAGCACCCGGCGACCCGCTGCATCCAGGCTGATATTGCCGCTGAGCAAAAACTCTTGGGGTTGTCCAAGCGACCGGCGCACCAACGACCGCAAGCGTGCAGCAAGTTCGCTTAAGTCGACCGGTTTAAGCACATAGTCATCGGCCCCCGCATCCAACACGGCGACCCGCTCACTGACGGTATCGCGGGCGGATAACACCAGAATCGGCGTCGCTACCCGGCGCGTCCGCAAAGAACGCAAAATAACCATGCCATCTTGCATGGGGAGGCCCAGGTCCAGCACACCCGCGGCATACACGCCGGATGCCAACTCACGTTCTGCGGCAAGGCCATCGCGCACCCAGTCCACCTGAAATCCGGCTTGGCGCAAACCCGCGCGCAAACCATCTCCCAACATCAAATCATCTTCGGCCAACAAAATACGCATCCTGCATTTCCCTTTAGCGCACTTTAAGGCGCCCACCACCACTGGTAAGCCCAAAAAGCCATTACCAGAACCACCATCACCAGCGCAATACCACGCAGCCCTCGCGCTATGCCTGTGCCACCCTGCGCGTACTTGGTTCCGGTAACCATTGCGACAATCAAATTTTCACGGTGTTGCCAGCTGGCCAGCAACACGCCTGCAATATGCAGGGCGACTGCAGCCAACAAAATCTGGGCAGCCCGTGCATGCCAGTCCGAGATGGCATTCGGACCCCAGTCGTTGTAGCTTGCCCACCCGCTGAAAACCAGAAAGCCGCCGACTGCGAGCATCACCAGAATAGCCGCAGCGCCCAATGGGTTGTGCCCCAAAAAATGCGCTGGCGTGCCGCGCACAATCGACACGGCATAGCGAACCATGTGGCGCGGCCCGCGCACAAACTGCGCAAACCGTGCGTAGGTCGTGCCGACCCAGCCCCAGACCAGGCGAAACAACAACAGGCCGCCCATGGTGTAGCCGAGGGTCACGTGCACCAGGCGCCAGCGTTCGCTTTCGGCGGTCAGGTAGGCGCCCAGAAAACACAAGGCGTTGAGCCAATGAAAAACACGGGTTGGCGCATCCCATACCCGAATGGCAAGGCGGCTGGCGGTGGGTTCAGAATCTGTCATTTGGGTATGCGAACATCGTTCTCGCTGAATTTACCGCGCGCCGCACCCGGATGACAAGCCGCACAATTCGACGCACTGCCAACCGATTTGCGCGTGAAATTCGAGGCCGAAACCTCGTCGTGCTGGCGCAACCACCAGCGTGACTGGGTGATACGGTCATGGGGCGGCATCTCGGTGGCGTGGCGGAAGGTGCCGCCGTGCAGCGCCAGCCAATCACCGATTTCTTGCTGCGCAGGCGCATCCAAGCTGGCGTCGACACCAAAGTGCTGCCCCAAACCGCCCAATAAATGCTTCCATGAAGCAGCGGGCAACATGCCTGCAGGATAGGCCACGTGGCAAGCGCCACACTCGCGCTGGTAAACCGGCAATGGCGCCATGGCGGCGGACGGAGTCTCCGCTTGCGCCAGGCCATACAAGGTACACAGTGCGAAACCAAGCCCGACACCCACACGAAGTCGAAGCCCGACAAGACATGCCAGGGGGCGTATCAAGGCCCGAATATTCAAGGCTATCAAACTCAACATGCATTCGCCCTCACGATTTAAGCGACAACAGAAACGCCAGGAAGTCGGCCTTCTCACCGGCTGTGCATTCGCGCCCCACCACATCATTGCAGTTTCGCCGGAACCATTTTTCGGTTTTACCGGCATCGGTAAAGCGCTCCGAATTAAACGCCGGAGCCATAGGTGCAATCGCCTTGCCCGTGACCACATGTTTGCCCTCAACCACCGGACGGGCGGTATGACAGCTTGCGCAACTCCAGTCGCGGCCGTGTTTGCTGGTAAAAAAAGCCTGGCCGCGGGCCGCATCCGCGCCTTGCCCTGCGTTGGCGGCATAGGCTTGCATCTGCTCGGCGGCCGTTACCGTGACTGCAGCTGCCGGTCCGGCAAACACCACCATGAACCACCATGCGGCCCAACGGGCACGCCCAAGAACAAAAGGGGAGACACATGAGAACATAGGCGCAGGCAAGATAGGGAATGGGGAAGCCAGTGATCCTAGGCGCCAGACATTAGCCGCCCCTTAAAGCGCCACGGGCCTAGCCCAGATTGCGCACCACTTCCATGGCTTCATCAACGCGGTCTACCGCGTGAATGGTGAGACCATCTATGGGCTTCTTTGGCGCATTGGCACGCGGCACCACGGCCACGCTAAACCCCAGTTTGGCGGCTTCACGCAGGCGTTCCTGACCCCGCGGCGCCGGGCGAACCTCGCCCGCAAGACCGAGCTCACCGAAAGCAAAAAAGCCTTTCGGCAAGGCTTTACCCCGCAAGCTGGAGGTTATCGCCAACATCACCGCAAGGTCAGCGGCCGGTTCGGAAATGCGCACGCCACCGACCGCATTGACAAACACGTCCTGGTCCATGCACGCAACGCCGGCATGGCGGTGCAATATCGCCAGCAACATGGCCAGTCGATCACGGTCCAGGCCCACACTGAGCCGGCGCGGCGATGGGCCACTGGTGTCGACCAGCGCCTGAATCTCGACCAGCAAAGGCCGGCTGCCCTCGAGTGTCACCATGACGCAGCTACCGGGCACCGGCTCGGCGTGCTGACTCAGAAAGATCGCACTCGGGTTGGACACCCCTTTCAGGCCTTTCTCGGTCATGGCAAAAACACCGATTTCGTTGACGGCACCAAAGCGGTTCTTGATGGCACGGACCAGGCGAAACTGGCTGTGGGTGTCACCTTCAAAATAAAGCACGGTGTCTACCATGTGTTCCAGCACGCGGGGACCGGCCAATGCCCCTTCTTTGGTCACATGGCCCACCAGCACCATTGCCGTTCCGCTGGCTTTGGCCGCGCGCGTCAAGTGGGCCGCGCACTCGCGTACCTGGGCGACCGAGCCGGGGGCACTGGTCAAGGCCTCGGAATACACGGTTTGAATCGAGTCAATCACTGCCACATGGGGCTTTTGCACCTCGAGCGTGGCCAAAATGGTTTCCAGCTGAATTTCCGGCAAAACCGACACCTGTGACGCCGTCAAACCCAGCCGCTGGGCCCGCATGGCCACCTGGGCGCCGCTTTCCTCGCCGGTTACGTAGAGCGTTTTCTGACCCGCGCGTTGCAATGAATCAAGGGCCTGCAACAGCAGTGTCGATTTGCCAATGCCAGGGTCACCGCCGATGAGTACCACCACGCCTTGCACCAGGCCACCGCCCAAGACACGGTCGAGTTCGTCCTGCCCGGTGGCAGTGCGGTCAACCTCGGAGGCCTGAATGTCCGACAAAATCGCCACCGCACTGGATTGGGCCAAAGCCGTGAAACGATTTTTGGCCGGGGCATCGCTGTTGGCGCGGGTTTCAATCAAGGTGTTCCACGCGTCGCAATGGGGGCATTTGCCCAACCATTTGGGGCTGGTACCGCCGCATGCATTGCATGCGAACACCGTTTTTTCTTTGGCCATTGTGTCGTGTTGGTTAGCGCGGTATGCGCTCACGCGCCCGCAATACGCGGTCTGCTGCAACGGCGATGCGCACCTGCTCGCTGCGTTCTGGCGTGCGAATCTGGAATTGGGGATCGGCCGTACTGCTGCACGCATAACGCACCACCGGGATCGCATTTTTGTCGGTCAGGCAAATAACCCAAGGCATATTCGCCCGCTCGCCGCGCTGCGCACTGACTGCCAACTCGCCTCCGTGCAAGCGCACATAGGTGCCCGGGGGGTAAAACCCGGCCGCCTGGGCCATGGCCGAACTGGCACCCGCAATATCCGCACCGGCGTTCAGAATCATCGACTTGACCGCATGCACAGCCGACATCGCCGGACGGGTTTTGCGCGCCGCGGTGCGCGCCACAAAGGCATCGGCCAGATTGAGCAAATAGCGGCACAGGCGGTTGCCGGGCAATGCCGCCGGGCTGTTCCAATCGTGGTGCCAGCGGACAATGTCGATCTGATCGGCATCCAGCACCTCCAGCTGCACCAGGATGTCGGCGCTGCGCTGGCAATGGCTGTCGATAACGTCGCGTTGATAGGGCGTAACCGGCTCGCTTTGCATGGCCAAAATGTCTTGCTCGCGCGCCATACCGATATTCATGGTTAGGGCCGCCGCCATAAGCGATGCACGCTGGCGGGCATCGACACCCAATTTTTGGGCCGTGAGTTCACACAACACGGCGCAGAGCAGGGCATGCGTCGCGCAATAGCCCAAGGACTTGTCGGGCAGCGCCTGGTACAAATGGAACAAGGCGTCATCGGCATCTGCGGCAACCCACTCCAGCACTTTTTTCTGAATACCCATCAAGCGCGACAGCGGATTAATTGACAACCCACCCTGGTACAAAATGCCACGCAAGACGGCCTGTAAATCAAGCCAGCCGCCGGTCATTTGCTGTGCCACCAAATAATCGTTTTTATGAATATCGGATGGCAGACAGGCTTTGGCAATATCCTGCAAAGCGACGCCCTCGGTGAACATTTTATGCACCATGCGCTCGTAGGCGCGCTGCCACGCATCGGCATCGGCTCGCAAGGCCGATGCCTTGAATGCATGCAATTTCTCTCGGTGCGTCAGCGACACAACGGTCTGCCCAGCGCGCAACAATAGCTGGTCGTCTTCACTGTATAAGTTGACCGGGACCGGCGCACCAATGGCCAGCAAGTCAACCGGAATCGGCACGGTTTTCACGCCGTCACCTCCACCGCAACGCGCTGTGCCACAGCACACATCAACTCGTACCCGACGGTTCCCGCCGCCAACGCCACTTCGTCGATCGAGAGCACCTGGCCGTTGTCGGCCCGGCCCCACAAGGTAACGGCACTGCCAATCTGGGCCTGCACAACCGGGGAAAGGTCAACCACCAACATGTCCATGCTGACACGCCCAATGGTGCGCGTGCGCACGCCATCAACCAACACCGGGGTCCCGGTAGGGCATACGCGCGGATAGCCATCGGCATAACCGCAGGCCGCTACACCAATGCGCATGGGACCATCGGCAACGAATTGGGAACCATATCCCACCGTATCGCCAGCCTGCAATTGCTGCACACCAATCAGGCGCGTCGCCAGGGTCATGGCGGGCTGTAAACCCCAGTCAGCAGCGCTGTGGCTGGGGAAATCGGGTGCGCTGCCGTACAACATGATGCCGGCGCGCACCCAATCGGTCACGGTTTGCACGTGTGGGTGGCGCAAGGTGGCGGCACTGTTACTCAAACTGCGCTCGCCGGGCAAACCTTCGGATGCATCCTGAAAAACGTGCAGGGAACGGGATACGCCAGGGGCACCGTCGGCATCGCTGAAATGGGCCATCAGGGAAATTTCGTCAACCTGGGGCAGGGCATTCAAACGCGTCCAGGCGGCCCGGTATTGCATGGGCGTAAAACCCAAACGGTTCATACCTGCATTCATTTTCAGGAACACGCGGTGCGGAACATTGGTTTTATGTGCCGCCAACCAATCGATCTGGGCTTCGCAGTGCACCACGTGCCACAGCTCCAGACGCGAACACAACTCGAGATCGCGCGGCTCAAAAACGCCCTCGAGTAGCAAAATCGGACCCCGCCAACCGAGGGCGCGCAAGCGTTGCGCTTCTGCCAAATCCAACAGGGCAAAACCATCTGCGCCCCGCAAGCCATCAAAAACGTGTTCAATTCCATGTCCGTAGGCGTTGGCTTTTACCACCGCCCAAACCCTGGCGTCGGGCGCCCGCTGCCGAACAATGTGCATATTGTGATGCAATGCAGACGGGTGAATAGTTGCGAGGATTGGGCGTGGCATGGCGCAATTCTGACACCGTTGGGCGTGCTATAACCCAAGTCAAGTTACCCAGACACACAACAATACCGAGCATACCTATCCCGACTTGCGGGCCATCTGCCTAAACACTTCTCGATGAATCGCGGTTTTTTCACCATCATGGCGGCGCAGTTTTTCAGCTCGCTGGCCGACAACGCCCTGTTTGTTGCAGCGGTTCAACTGCTGCGCAGCGACGGCTCCCCCGATTGGGCACAAGCGGCATTGGTGCCGATGTTTGCACTCTTTTACGTCGTTTTGGCACCATTTGTCGGTGCGTTCGCAGATGCACACCCCAAGGGTCGCGTCATGTTCTACAGCAATGCGATCAAAGTAGTGGGCTGCCTGATGATGCTGTTCGGCACCCATCCGTTGATGGCCTACGCGATTGTCGGACTCGGTGCTGCGGCCTATTCACCGGCCAAATACGGGATCCTGACCGAACTGCTGCCGCCCTCGCAATTGGTCAAAGCCAATGGCTGGATCGAAGGCTTAACGATTAGCAGCATCATTTTGGGCGTGCTGTTGGGCGGTCAGTTGGTCAGTCCGCGCATTGCGGGCTGGCTTTTGTCCTTTAATGTGCCCTTCATTCACACCGGCATCCACACGGCACCCGAAGCGGCCATCAGCGTGCTGGTGTTTTTGTATGTGCTGGCGGCCTGGTTCAATACCCGGGTGCCGCTTACCCATGCACCGATTCGCCCTATGCCAGCCAACAAGCTGGCCTTGCTACCGGACTTCTGGCACTGCAATACGCGGCTCTGGCGCGACCGCTTGGGCCAGATCTCTCTGGCCACAACCACGCTTTTCTGGGGTGTCAGTGGCAATTTGCGCTACATCGTGCTGGCCTGGGCGTCGATTGCGCTGGGCTACAACGTCTCGCAGGGCTCGGCCCTGGTCGGTGTCGTGGCAATTGGCACCGCCATTGGTGCCGTTGTCGCGTCCATGCGGGTGCGGCTCGACCAGGCAACCCTGGTCATGCCCCTGGGTATTGGCATGGGGCTGCTGGTTATTTTTCTAAACTTTATTCACAACGTCTGGATTGCTGCGCCATTCCTGATCATGTTGGGCGGCATGGGCGGTTTTCTGGTGGTGCCCATGAATGCGCTGCTGCAACACCGTGGCCACAACCTGATGGGCGCCGGGCGCTCTATTGCGGTTCAGAATTTCAATGAGCAAGCCAGCATCCTGGGACTCGGCAGCCTCTACACACTGTCGACGGGCCTGGGCTTGTCGGCCTTCAATGCCATCGCCATTTTCGGCGTCGGCGTGGCCCTCAGCATGTGGGCAATCAAACGCTGGCACGCGCGCAATTGTGTGCGCCACGCCGAAGAAGTGGGCCACTTGCTCGACCTGTCACGCGAAGACCCACCCCACGGCCCCTTGTAAACACGACCAGACCAGGCTTATTCGGTGCCGTATTTGGTTTCGAACTGAATACCTGCTTTTTGCAATAAGGGGGTCGGCAGCAGGCCTCCTGCACACACAATCACAATGTCATTGCGCACCTGCCGGAGCGTGTCAGCCTGCGCAATTTGCACCGTATCCGGGCCAATCTCGCGCACCTCAGAGCCCAGCAGGACCTGAATACGACCGGCTTTTTCCGCTTCCGCCAGCGCTTCGCGATTCTTCTGTTTGACGCGTGAAAACGCCGCACTCCGATAAGACAAGACGACCGGCGGGGTGTTGGGTTGTGCCGCCACGGCCAAGGCCGCTTCCAGCGCACTGTCGCCGCCGCCCACCACCAACACCGACTGGCCCTTGTATTGCGCGGGATCAATCAGGCTGTAGGCCACTTTGGGGCTGTCTTCGCCGGGCACACCCAGCTTGCGCGGCGTGCCGCGGCGGCCCATGGCAAGCAGCACGGTACGGGTTGGGTAACGCCCCCGATTGGTGACCACTTCAAAATGCGCACCCACCTTCTCGATGCCCTCCATGCGTTCACGAAAGGAAATTTTGAGACCGGTTTTTTGCACCACGCCATTCCAGAATTCCAGTAATTTCTCTTTTTGTACTTCACCGAATTTGACGCTGCCAATGATGTCGAGCACCACCGGTGCGGTCATGGCAATTTTTTGGCGCGGATACTGATACACCGCACCGCCCAGTGAGTCTTCCTGTTCAATCAGGTGGTAACGCAATTTGTGGTGCATGGAGGAAAGTCCAGCCGACAGGCCCGCAGGCCCACATCCGACAATCACCACATCCAGCACGCCATCGACACCGCTGCCCGCTTGGCCAATGCGCTTGCGCACCGACGCAATCGCCTCGCGTCCTTGTTGTGCCGCTTTGCGAATCAGCCCCATGCCGCCCAGTTCGCCGGCAATAAAAATGCCTTTGACATTGGTTTCAAATCCGGGCGATACATTCGGTATATCGATGCCGCGCTTTTCGGTACCAAACACCAGCTTGATGGCATCGAACGGACAGGCCGGCTGGCAGGCACCGTGCCCAATGCAATGGGCCGCATTGATTAAGACCGCCTTTCCTTTGACAACGCCGAGCGCCCCTTCGGGGCACACCGCCACACAAGAACCGGAACCGATGCACAGAGCGGGGTCGATCACCGGGTGCAAAGACGGTGGCTCGGTCAAACCATTCTCAATCGCGTGCGTCAATTCGGCCTTGACCTCGGCTTCCTTGCGCACGTGACGGCGGCTGTAGATCAACAAAATGACCAGAAAAACGCCCGCATACAAATACAAGTAATTCATTGCACTGCCTCCCTCGCGGTCCACCCTGCGCGCCAGCCTGGCTCAGGGCTTCACCGGATCATGGATTTCCAATTTCAGATCGCGCGCACCGAGCTTCACCACCCCCGAAACACCCTGCCAATCGCCGGCCTGCGGCATGGCGTTGCCGCTCTTGCTGATGCGCGCCGTGACAATCACCTCCCGGGCACTCGACAAGGCGTTGCTGGGGGACATGGCCTGGCTGTCATCCAGCGTGAACTGCAAGGGCAAATCCTTTACCTGGCGGCGCATGACGGCCAGCGGCATGCGGCCCCCCTGCGCCGGGCGTGCCGTAATAAACACGGTGTCTTCGGCTTGCACTTGCTTGTCCAGCGCCGGTGCCAGTCGCACCGTTCCAGCGATTACGGCATTTGGATTGGTCATTTTGGGCGCTGCGGGTGCCGCCCCCGCCGGCGCCACGGAATCCAGCGCTTGCGCCGGCTCCGGCAGGCCGCCAAGGCGCCGGGCTTCGGCCAAGCCGGGAACAATCTGCTTCACAAAGAAGTTATCGGCGGGCCCGGTCTGAACCACCTTCTCCCACCATTTCACAGCGCCCACATAGTTTTTGTTATTGAAATCAAATGTTCCCATCAAGGCCAGGGCTTTGAGGTTGGCGGGATCAATTTTGAGCGCCTTCTGCAAGGCTTTCAGTGGCTCGCCACCGAGCTCGCCACCTTTGGTAACGGCCAGGGTATCGGCGTAATCGGCCAGCAATGCCGCATCGTCCGGACGCAGGGCCAGTGCCTTCTGATACGCGTTGAGGGCATCGGTATGGCGCTGCAATACGCCATAGGTGCGGGCCAGCATGGCCCAACCCTCAAAGTCATTCGGCTGCGCTTGCAGACGCGCCACCAATTTATCCGTCATAGCGGCGATTTGCTCGGCACTGGTGGTATGCGGCGCATTGGCATTGCCACCACCGGCAGCATCGGTTGCGGTTGCCGAGGTGCCATGCAGATTGGCTGGCGAGCCCTTCCAGGCATAGCCGGCCACCGCCAGCAGCAGCACAAAACTGCCCAAGCCCGCCAGCAGTTTTTTACTGGGGCGTTTGCCAGACGGCCGGACTGGACTGGGAACGGCTGCGCTGACCGCGTCGGCGGATGAGCCGGATACGGTGGGCACCGCAGGCGCAGTGGGCACAATGGCCGCAGTGGGCGCCGACAACACGTATTCCACCAAACGCCGTTCCAGGGTCAAGCGGGCCTCATCGTATTGGGCTTGCGACAAAACGCCGCCGGCGTGCAGTTCCTGCAATTGGGCGAGTTGCTTCTTGATGCCCTCAATCGTCACAGATTCCATGGTGTAGTGTTTCTTTCAGTGGGTTGGGGCTTGGGGTTGCTCGGTCGCATCGGCGTCTTCTGCGTCGGGCTCAAAACGCGCGTCGGGCAGGCGGCTGCGTCGCCGCAAAATAAGCACCAGCAGCAGGAGTCCACACACCGCCATGACACCCGGGCCGATCCAGAGCAAGGCGGTGGTGGCCTTGAACGGCGGGCGATACAACACAAAGTCACCGTAGCGTGCCGTCATGTAATCCACCACCTGCTGATCGGTTTGCCCTTGTTGCAGCATTTCCCGCACTTGGCGGCGCAAATCAACGGCCAGATCGGCATGGGAATCGGCAATGGTCTGGTTCTGGCACACCAGACAACGCAGCTCGGCCGTAATTTCCAGCATACGGGCTTCCAGCGCCGGGTCGGCGGCGGCCGGTGCGGCTTCGCCAGCGCGGGCCGCACCGACACCGATTGCCAACAAAACGGACAACACCAGGGCCTTGCCCATTGAACGCATATTAGCCATTGAGCTGCCTCACCAAGGGTGCAATTTTGTCGGCGATGACCTCCGGCGTCACCGGTCCGATTTGTTTGAAACGAACAACCCCTTGCTTGTCGATGATGAATGTTTCTGGTACGCCGTACACACCAAAGTCGATGCCAACGCGCCCATCGTGGTCAAACAAGGAAACGTCATACGGATTGCCGAAGTTGCCCAGCCACTGCAGGCCCGCGGCGCGCTCATCTTTGTAATTCAGACCGTAAATAGGCAGCAACTTCTGGCGCGAAAACTCAACCAGCAACGGATGCTCCTCGCGACAGGCAACACACCACGAAGCCCAGACATTGAGCATCCACACTTTGCCCAGCATGTCATCGCGGCGGATAACTTGCTCCGGCTTGTCGAGCTGTGTCAAGGCAAAGCCCGGCGCCGGCTTGCCAATCAAAGGCGATGGAACTTCGTGTGGGTCCAAGCCCAGGCCCCGTCCCAGGAAGAACACCAGGACCAACAGCAGAATCAGGGGGATCAGGAAATTCAGGCGTTTTTTCATACCGCGGCTCCTTGCTTGCGGCGATAGCGTCGGTCACTGACGGCCAACACACCGCCCAATGCCATGAGCAGGCAACCGCCCCAGATCCAATCGACAAAGGGTTTTACATAGACCCGGATGATCCAGGCGCCCCCTTCAACCTCTTCGCCCATGGAAACGTACAAGTCGCCGGTCAGGCCAGGAGAAATTGCAGCTTCCGTCATCGGGTTTTGTTGCACTTTGTAAATGCGTTTTTCGGGGTGCAACACGGTTACCGGCTGGCCGTCACGGGTAATTGCCAGCTCACCCCGGGCGGCACTGTAGTTGGGGCCTTCGCGGTCTTGCACTCCATTGAAGCGGAAGGTATAGCCGCGCACCGTGGTGGTGTCACCCACATTCATTTTGACGTCGCGTTCCACTTCATAGGCCTTTACCATCACCACGCCGATACAAAACACACCCACACCAATGTGGGCCACCATCATCCCGGCCATCGCGCGTGGAATCTGCTTCAGCTTGCTGCGCAATACGGCAACGCCGCCGCCGTCCGGGCGGATGCGCTCCCACAAGTCCGTTGCGACCGATGTGAATATCCAGAAGGCCATCAACAAACCACAGGTTGCCACCACATGAATCTGGCCCGCCAACCAACCGGTTACCACCGAGGCAACCACCGTAACGGCAGCCGCCCAACGCAGGCGCACGGCCAACTCCGGCAGGGTTGCTTGTTTCCAGCGCACCAGCGGACCGGCACCCATCAAGAAAATGGTAGGGGCCATCAATGGCATGAAAACCGCATCGAAGTAGGGTGGACCCACCGAAATTTTCCCCAGGCCCAACGCATCCAGCAAAAGCGGGTACAAGGTCCCGAGCAAAACCGCCAGCGCCGCCACCAGAAACAAGACGTTGTTGGCCAACAGCGCGGTCTCCTTGGAAATCAGGGCAAAGCGCGCACCCAGCCCCACTGTGGGCGCCCGCCATGCGTACAAGGAAAACGACGCACCCACCACCAAAGTCAGGAAAGTCAGAATAAACAGACCGCGGCGTGGATCGGTCGCAAACGCGTGCACCGAAGACAAGACACCGGAGCGCACCAGAAAAGTTCCCAGTAATGAGAAAGAAAATGCCAGTATTGCCAGCAGCACCGTCCACGATTTGAAGCTACCGCGTTTTTCGGTTACCGCCAGTGAGTGAATCAAGGCGGTGCCAAGCAACCACGGCATCAGGGATGCGTTTTCCACGGGATCCCAGAACCACCAGCCGCCCCAGCCCAGCTCGTAGTAAGCCCACGAACTGCCGAGCGCAATGCCAATTGTCAGAAACAACCAAGCCACGGTGGTCCAGGGTCGTGTCCAGCGGGCCCAGGTTGCATCCAGGTTGCCACCAATCAGGGCGGCGACGGCAAACGCAAAGGCCACAGAGAAGCCGACATAGCCCATATAAAGCATGGGTGGGTGAGACACCATGCCGGGGTCTTGCAACAGGGGATTAAGATCGTTGCCATCGGCGGGCACGTCGATGAGACGGTCAAAAGGGTTGCTGGTCAGCAGCATGAAGAGCAAGAAGCCAACGCTGATCAGGCCCATGACAGACAAAATACGCGACAGCACAGGCATCGGCAAATGCCGGCTAAAGCGCGCTACCGCAACCATCCAGATGCACAACATCATCAGCCACAACAGCAAAGAGCCTTCATGCCCGCCCCAAACACCGGCAATGCAATACTGGATCGGCAGCAGGGAGTTGGAGTTGGCGGCGACATACAGCACCGAAAAATCGTGGGCGATAAAGGCCTGCATCAGGCACAGAAACGCCAACAGAACCAGGCCGGCCAGCGTATACGCAGCGGGACGGGCCAGGCCCATGTAATCGGCACGTTCACGGGCCGCACCCCACATGGGGAGCACGCCCAAGATCAGCGCCACGCCCAGGCCAAGCCAGAGGGCGAAATGTCCAAGTTCAGGAATCATGGTGTGGTTTGTCCATTAAGGTTTCAACGTCGCGGCGGCTTTGGCGTTGCTTTCAGTGGCGTTTTTGGCGGCGTTTTTCAATGCCTCTGCGGCTTCCGGCGGCATGTAGTTTTCATCGTGCTTGGCCAGCACTTCACGGGCCATGAAAACGCCATTTTCAATTTTTCCCTGGGCTACAACCCCTTTGCCTTCTTTAAAGAGGTCGGGCAATATGCCCTCGTATTGCACCGGCACGGTCTGGGCCAAATCGGTTACGTCAAAGTTCACCCGCACGCCATCGCGCTTCAAGCTACCCGCCACCACGAGGCCCCCCAGACGGAATGTGCGGCCTTCAGGCGCTTCGTGACGGGCCACTTGACTGGGCGACAAAAAGAACACCAGGTTGCTGTTGAAGGCATTCAGGATGAGGGCCACGGCCGCGCCGATCACCGCAATCACGATGCCAATAATCAAAAATCGTTTCTGGCGCGGCTTCATGCGACATCCCAATCCGCAGGGCTGGCAAGGCGCTCCCGAACACCATCGCGGGCGCGGCGCAACCGCTGTACGGCGCGCCACGGCTCGACCAGCATCCACACAGCCATCGGGACATAAGCGCCCCACACATACAAGCCATAGCCTCCCATGGCGAAAAATTCGCTGGCGCTATTCCAATTCATGGCATTCCCTTTTCTTTAAATTCAGGCAGAGCGCGCACCCATTCGGCCTCGGCTTCGCGCTCCAGAACAATCGCCCGGGCTCTGACAAAAACCACGGCAAAAGCGTAAGCCCAGCAGGCAATCGTCATGAGCAGCATGGCCGTCAACATGGTGCTGGCCATTTTGGGGGCCGCTGTCATGCTGATGCTGGCACCCTGGTGCAGGGTGTTCCACCAGCGTACCGAGAAATAAATAACCGGCACATTCACGGCGCCTACTACGGCCAACAGCGCGCCGGCCTGGTCGGCCCGGCGGGTATCGTCAATGGCCTCGACCAACGCCATAAAGCCCAGATAAAGAAACAACAAGATCAGTTCGGACGTCAATCGCGCGTCCCAGACCCACCAGGCGCCCCAGGTCGGCTTACCCCAAAAAGCACCGGTCCACAGCGCCAAAAATGTATATGCTGCACCGGTGGGGGCCAGGGCACGCGCCAACATGGAGGCCATGCGCGCGTTCAGGGCCCAACCGACGGCAGCCCAGCCAGCCATGGCCAGGTAGATCACCATCGACATCCAGGCTGCGGGCACATGAATAAAAATGATGCGATAGCTATTGCCTTGTGTGGCATCTACCGGCGCTACCATAAAGCCCATATACAGTCCGGCCAGCGCGAACAGCGCGGCCACACCATAGAGCCAGGGCGACACCGCACCCGCCAGTCGATAAAACCGCAGCGGCGCAGCAAAAGTAAAAAAACGTGGAGCGTAGTTCATACAGATATTCGCAATGCCGCAGCAGTGGCAACCGGAGCGCCAAGCGCACTGAGCAGCAACAATGCACCTAACAAATAAAAATGTCCGTCTGACGGCAATCCTACGGCGTAGCTCGCCACCGCGCCGGCGCCGAAGATAAGCACCGGAATGCTTAACGGCAAAACGATCAGCAAAATCAGCAGCGCTGCATTGCGCAAACCCAATGTCAGTGCCGCGCCCAGACTGCCCAACAGACTCAAGGTGGGCGTGCCCAAGGCCAAACTGGCAACCAGCAGGGCAATTTGGCTGGGGGGCAAATCAAATAGCAACCCAAGTACGGGCGAAGCCAAAATCAGTGGCAATCCGCTCAACAACCAATGCGACACCGCTTTGGCCCCAGCAACTGCCACCGGATGCGTGTTCGATGTGAGCATTTGCTCCAGCGAGCCATCACTGTAATCCCCTGCGTACAGGGTGTTGAGTGACAGCATTGATGACAACAAGGCACACACCCAGACAATACCCGGGGCAATTTGCCGCAAAGTGGCAGGCTCTGGTCCAACCCCCAAAGGGAACAGGCTGGCTGTCACCACAAAAAAGACCACCGGCATCAGGGCATCACTTGGGCGGCGACTGGCAAGGCGCACATCGCGCTGCAAAATAATCCAGCAGGCGTTCATGCTTTTCCCGCCCCAGTCGTTCCCGGCAATTGCAAGGTTTGCAAAGTCTGAAGTGCAATGCCAGGCGGTGCCACCGGAATATGGCTGGTGAAAAGAACCGCACCACCCCGTTGCACATGCTGTACCAGCAGTCCTTGGACACACGCAACGCCCGCATCGTCCAGGGCATCGAATGGCTCGTCGAGCACCCACAAACCCGGCGCGTCCGCAGTTTGCAAAGCCAGTCGGGCCAGCGCCACACGGCGGCGTTGGCCTTGGGAAAGCCAACGGACCGGCAACGTGCGTCGGTGTGCTACGCCCATATGCCCCAGCGCTGCACGCAAGCGTTCGGGGCGGTAAGGGCGTCCGTGCAAAGCGGTGAGAAATTCCAGTGACTCCATGGCGGTGAGATCGTCTTTGAGGCCGTTGGCGTGGCCGAGATAGGTCAGTTTCGCACGGTAGTCTTCGGCCTGACTTAAAGGCACACCGCCCCACAGCAGGCGCCCCGAGTCGGCCTGCGCAAGACCTGCCACGACCCGCAGCAAGCTGGTCTTTCCGCTGCCATTGGCCCCACGCAACCACGTCATCTGACCGGGCTGGAGTTCGAAATCAAGGGCCTGAAACAAAACCTCAGTCCCACGCCGAACCGTCAGTTGCTCGGCTCGCAAAACGTCACACACAGAGCTCTCCCAAGGTGGTAGCGGCCCGGGATGGCAGTTGCCGGGCATCAATTCGTGGTCCAAGCATACCAAGGCCCGATGGGGGAGCTCAGGTCCCAGATCGACTGGTAGACCCGGCGCCCGTAGAAGAATGGCATGCCCCAGTCAAACGTGTTGACAACGTTGGATCCGCTGACCACCGGTGCCGTGCCCGCCAAATTGCCAAACGCGGTGTTGGCTGTGGCCAATAAAATATTGGCATTGCCTACGCTAAAGCCCACCGGCAGCGCCAGTTGGGGCGGAAAATTCAGGCCGTCGGACACCAGTGCGCTCTTGCTGACCTCACTGCTGGGACAGTAAAAACTGGCACCGCCGTTGCACGCTGTGAGATTCGCATCTTCGAAGAAAAGGCCATTACTCCCCGTATCCAGATAACTATCGTAATAAGTATTGCCACCATACTGGGTCGTGATACTGAGATAGGAGTGCCCGCTGTTGAGGCTTGGGTCGGTGCCCAGATACACCTTCTGGGCAGCCCCCACCATATTGTTGCTGGCGCTGTCCAGACCCAATATCAACTGACCACTGGCGCTCACCGCACCAATTCCAGTTACGGCCGGCATGGATATCACAAAGCCACCGTTATAGGGACTGGGCATGGCGTAAACCGGATTCAGCGCTTGAAAATTCTCGCCGACTTGGGCTGCAGCACAGCCATCCGAATTGGCCGCGCCGGACGGGCAGGTGTAATACTGAACAACACTGCCGTAATTCCCACTGACGCAGGCGCCCCCGCAATCGATGGTCACGCTGCCGATTCCCAGAATGCCATTTGCGCCCAGCGCACCCGCTGACGACATGATGCCACCCTGCGTATTGCTGCTGCAGTTGGCAGTGGCCTGCGGCACATTGCCGGCGCTGTTGTCCTGAATCAGTTGCAGCGGTATGGCCGACCGCGTGGTCAGCTGTCCAAGCTGGACATTGGCAGCCGCCATGCGTCCCCACAAGCCGCCAATGACAAATTGATAACACTCCCAGACCGGCTGGGAAACCGTGGCGTCAGCGGTGGTTGGAACCTGTATATCGGGCAAGTTCAAGGCACTGAGTTTGCTGGCCATGATGCGCAAACCGACCGATCCCGTGTCGACCTGAACGTGATCTACGTCTACGCAGCGGCTATTCGTCGGGTCGCAAACAGTTACGGTGGCATACAGAATGTTGGTATTGATGCTGCCCCAGGCGCCGCTGCCAATGCCGGCTTCCAC
>Ga0228698_1000134_pt1 | contig 67940 bp, 71 predicted proteins | sample McNCre117_Aug_MG_FD_178015 | JGI IMG/M metagenome (GOLD analysis project Ga0228698, IMG submission 178015) | Freshwater microbial communities from McNutts Creek, Athens, Georgia, United States - 1-17_Aug_MG | ecosystem: Environmental > Aquatic > Freshwater > Creek | place: USA: Georgia...
CCCGCAGCCGGATCATGGATACCGATTTCGCCAGCGAAACCGCCACCATGGCCCGCGGCCAGATCCTGCAGCAAGCCGGTATGGCCATGTTGGCTCAGGCCAACCAGCTGCCCAACGGCGTTATGGCCCTGTTGCGCTGATGCTCTCCGGCCCTTCGGGGCCGGTTGCTTCATCACACACCCGCGCCATGGGCCTCGGCTCTGGTGCAGTGTTTGTCTTTTGTTTGACGGATTAGGAGACCTTCCATGTCGATCACTTCCATTGCTTCAGGCGGCGCTGCAGCACTGCCCACAGTCAGGCCCGCCGACAACGCCAATCCCTCTGCTCCACCCGCTGCGGTCAGCCAAGCACCGGCGGCTACGGACACAGCCACGGCACGCCCACCTACCCCTGCACAAGAAGTGCAAAGGGCTGTGGCCCTTTTGAACCAGCTGATTGAGCCCATCACATCGTCGGTGAGCTTTAAAATCGACGACAGCACGGGCAAAACCGTGATTCGCGTCATGGACACGGACACGAACACCTTGATTCGCCAGTTTCCGACCGAAGAAGCCTTGGCTTTGACACGGATGATTGACGGACAGCAAGGTCGGATTTTGAACACCCGGGCCTGATGGTCGGGTTTTGACGCACACACAAAGGGGTTGCCACCATGGGTCTTTCTTCAGCAGGTATCGGTTCAGGCCTGGACGTCACCGGCATGGTGAGTCAGCTGATGAGTGCCGCTCAGCAACCCTTGACTGCCCTGACCACCAAACAGACCACCTACCAGTCCAAGCTCTCGGCTTATGGCACGATCAGCAGTGGTTTGTCGACTTTCCAAACCACGCTCCAAAAGCTCAGCGACCCGCTCAAATTGCAAGTGGTCACCACAACACCGGCTGATGCTTCGATATTCAGTGCCACCGGGAGCAAAGGGGCTGTGGCCGGCAACTACGCGATCGAGGTCAAGCAACTGGCCTCGGCCCAAAAACTGGCCACCGCAGGCCAGCCCAGCTTGCAGACGGTGGTGGGCCAAGGCACCATCAGCTTTGACTTTGGCACCATCAGCGGCGGCACACTCAGCAATGGTCAGTACACCGGCGCCAGCTTCACGGGCAACGGCCAGGGCAGCAAAACGGTCACCATTGGTGCCGGCCAAAACACGCTGACCGGTATTCGCGATGCGATCAACGCTGCGAGCATTGGCATATCCGCCACCATCGTCAACGATGGCAGCAATTCACCCTACCGCTTGTCGCTGAGCAACAGCCAAACCGGCGAAGCCACAAGCATGAAGATCTCTGTGGCGGGTGATGCAGGTCTGCAAGCCCTGCTCAACCATGATCCCGCCCAGGCCAATGGCCAAGCCCTGACACAAACCGTGGCAGCCCAAAACGCCAAACTCACCGTGGACGGCATTGCAGTGAGCAAACCGACCAATGCGGTCAGCGATGTGGTGCCAGGCGTGACCCTGACCCTGAACAAAACCAATGTGGGCAATGCCACCAACTTGGCGGTGGCCAAAGACACCGCTTCGGTCATGGCATCGGTTCAAGAATTTGTCGACGGCTACAACAAGCTCAGTGCGTCACTGAAAAACTTGTCCAAATACGACGAAGCCACCAAAAAGGGGGCTGTGCTCAATGGTGACTCTGCTGTGCGCTCCATTCAGTCGCAGATGCGCGGCATCGTCACAGGCAGTTTGTCGGGAGGTGCCAGCGCACTGCCCCGCTTGAACAGTGTGGGCGTCGAGATGCAAAAAGACGGTACATTGACCCTGAACGCGACCAAGCTGCAAACGGTGATTGACACGCAGTTTGACCAATTACCAGGACTTTTTTCTGACTCAGGTCAGGCTACCGACAGTTTGGTCAGCTTCAACAGCGCAGGCAGCAAGACCCAGGTGGGCAGTTACGCGGTCAATGTGACGCAGGTGGCCAGCCAAGGCCGATTGAGTGGTGCAGCCGTTTCAGGCAGTCGAACCATTGACGCCAGCAACAACCAGCTGCAAGTGACATTGGACGGCACCACTGCCACGGTGAGCTTGAACAGCGGCACCTACACCGCCAGCCAACTGGCCGCCGAAGTACAAGGCCGTATCAACAGCCTGGGCACTTTCAAAGACTTGTCGTCTGCGGTCACCGTCACCGCCGATGGATCGGGCCAGCTGAGCCTGCTGTCCACCCGCTACGGCGGGGGCTCCAACATCAGCCTGAGTGGCACTGCCGCCGCGCTGGTGCTAGGCGACAACCTGACAGGTACTGATGTTCGCACTGGCAGCGCGGGCACCAGCTTGCTAGGGACCATCAACGGGGTCACAGCCTTGACCTCGGGTCAAACGCTCACGGGTGCTACCGGTGATGCGTCGGAAGGCCTCAAAATCACCGTCAGCGGAGGCGGCACCGGAGCACGGGGCAATGTCCAATATAAACAAGGTTTTGCGGCTCAACTCAACCGTTTGACCGCATCTTTCTTGGGTGAAAATGGGCTCATCACTTCGCGGACCGATGGCATCAACAGCTCATTGAAGAAGCTTGACAGCGACAAACTACGCATCCAGGACCGCTTGGGCAAATTGCAAAAGCAGTACCAGGACCAGTTCACCAAACTCGATGTCACGATGAGCAGCATGAATTCGACCGCGAGCACTTTGACCCAGCAATTGGCCGGTTTGGCCAAGAGTGCATAACCACTGAATTGGAATGTTCGGTTCACCACGCTCAGCAGCCGGCGCTTACGCCAAAATCGGTCTGGAGACCGGTGCTTTGGCGGCCAGCCCGCACAAATTGATCAGCATGCTGTTTGAAGGGGCTATGATCGCCATTGTCAATGCCCGCAAGCACATGGAAGCCAAAGAAATCGAAGCCAAAGGCGCGGCGATTTCCAAGGCCATCGCCATCATCGACAGCGGTTTGCGCGCCAGCCTGAACCTGCAAGAAGGCGGTGATGTGGCCCATAACATGAACGCTTTGTATGGCTACATGACCGAACGCTTGCAGTTGGCCCACCTCAAGAACGACCCCACGGTACTCAAAGAGGTGTATGTGTTGCTCAACGACCTGCGCACCGCCTGGGACGCCATCGCCCCGGAAGCCAACAAAACAGGTCAGTCCGGCATGGGCATCGCCCCGCTGAACGCTGTCAAGGCTTGAAAACCATGGACACTCAAGAAGTCATTCCGATTTACCTGAAAATTTCTGAATTGACCGGCCAGATGCTGGAAGCGGCTCAAAATCAGAACTGGGACCAGCTGTCTGAGCTGGAGCGTAATTGTGCCCAGCAAGTCCAGTTGCTCAAACAAGAAGCCAGCCAGATTCCCCTGCCCGGCAAGTTGCGCACCCAAAAAATCGAGATCATCCAGAAGATTCTGGGCGACGACCGCGCCATTCGCAATTTGACTGAACCCTGGATGCGCGAGCTGCAGTCCCTGATGCAAAACACCGGCAACCAGCGCAAGCTGGAGCACGCTTACCGCAACAGCGACAGTTACTGAACGCCATGCTGCCCGTGTTGCCCAAGCTGGACATGAGCAGCCCCCTGCCTGTGGGCTCGACCCGCAGCGTGCGTGACACGGCTACAGTGGCCGACCCCCGCCAAGACAGCGCCATCCGACTCGACCAGATCGCGATTGGCAAGGCATTTTTGGCCCGGGTAGAAGCCATCCTGCACGATGGCTCGTCTTTGGTGCGTTTCAGCACCACGCCCCCGCCCATGAACGCAGCGGACCCTTTGGTCAAAATGCTGCTGCCCGATGGCACCAAAGTGGGCGATGACCTGAAGCTGACCTTGCTGGCGAAGGAGCCGGTGCTGACTTTTGGCCTGGAGCCCGGAGAAACACAAGAAGCCAACACCCATTTGAGCAGCACTGCCCGCTTGCTGGGGGCCTTGGTGCACGCCCGAGAAGGGGCGCAGGACTCGGCCATTCAGGGCTCACATGCGGTTTTGCCGTCCACAGAGGGGCAACCCGAAGAAATTGCCACGCATTTGCATGACACGATTGACAAAAGCGGGCTGTTTTACGAGTCGCACTTGAGCGAATGGGCCAATGGCCAGCGCAGTCTGGCCGAGGTGCGAGACGAGCCCCAAAACCAGGCGACCACGCCCACCAAAGCCGAAAATGGGGCAGACAGCACCGCCCCCATGGACCCGACCAAGCTGATCCCGGCCCAGCTGGACGCCTTGGAAAATCGCAAGATCGTCTGGCAGGGCGAACTTCGTCCGGGCCAACCGATGCGCTGGGAAATTCAAGAAGAACACCCGGGCAAGTCCCAGCCCGGGCAGCCCGAGGAAGCGCCGGTGTGGCAAACCTCGGTGAGTTTTGAAATGCCGGGTCTGGGCAAGGTCCATGCGCAGCTGCGGCTGCAGGGCGAGCATGTGCAGATGCATGTACGCACGGTGGACAGCTCTGCCGCAAATTTGCTCAAGCAGCAAACCCCACGCTTGAGCCAAGCACTGGAAGCCAGCGGCACCTTGCTGGACGCGATGAAGATCGAGCCCGATGGATCCCTCTAAGAACATGCGCAATGCAGTGGCCCTGGCCTATCAGGCTGGCACGGGTGCGCCTAAGGTGGTGGCCACAGGCAAGGGCATGATTGCCGACCAGATCATTGCCAAGGCCAAGGAAAACGGGGTGTATGTGCACCAGTCGCGTGAGTTGGTGGCTTTGCTGATGGATGTGGAGCTGGACCAGAGCATTCCGCCCAACCTGTACCGCTCTGTGGCCGAGTTGCTGGCTTGGCTTTACAAGATTGATGCCGCCTTGCCGCCTTCGCGCAAGCCCGCGCCGACTCAGAAACGCTGAGGCGTCAAATTTGCATGTTCATGATGTCGTGGTAGGCCGACACCAGCTTGTTGCGCACCTGCAGGGTGGCTTGCAGGGTGATGTTGGCCTTTTGCGAGGCAATCATGACGTCTGACAAGCTGACCGAGTTGTCGCCAATGGAGAACTTTTCTTCCAGTTTCTGGGCGTGGTCTTGCAGCTTGTTGACCGAGTCAAGGTGGCTTTTGAGCGCCTTGGCGAAGTCCAGGCCCGAGTTGCCCCCGACCTGCGCAAGGTCGGCAGACGGGCTGGCGGGACTGCTTTGCATGCGCGAAACAGTCGAGCGCATTTGCTCGGCCATGGCTTCAATTCTGGCGCTGTCGATGGCGATCATCTGATTAGCATGAGCAAACGCTCATAAATGATTGAAAGTAAAGAAATTTTTGCACGACAATTGAGCTGCCTAAGGTCAATTAAGGCCAGAAAACACAGTTCTGTTTCAAGTTATGCCCCCTAAGCCAAGCCGGACAATGCTTTGAGCCTGAAGCTGTTAAGCTTCGGTAGTTTTGCGCCCTCTTTTTCCTGACCAGATTCACACACCTTTATGGCCACAGCCCCGGAAGTGAAAACGAACAGTTTCACAGCGTTCTTCCAAAGTGCATTTGGAAGGTACGTCGCCTTGGGCGCGGGCATGGCCTTGGTCATGAGCTTGATTGCGGGGGTCTGGTTTTACAACCAAAAGCCTGATTACCGGGTTCTGCTGTCGAACTACTCCGACCGCGATGGGGGCTCGATCATTGCGGCCCTTCAAACGATGAACGTGCCCTACCGCTTTGCAGACGGCGGTGGTGCCATCTTGGTGCCAGCGGAACGGGTGCACGATGCACGCCTCAAATTGGCCGCCCAGGGCCTTCCCAAGGGTGGGAACATGGGCTTTGAGTTGATGGAAAACCAGAAGCTGGGCACCTCACAGTTTCTGGAACAGGTGAATTTTCAGCGGGCCATGGAAGGTGAGTTGGCCCGCACGATCAACTCGATTGGTGTGGTGCAAGCGGCCCGTGTGCATTTGGCCATACCCAAACCCAGTGCGTTTGTGCGTGACAAACAAACACCCACAGCTTCAGTGATGCTCAACCTGCACCCAGGCCGTACGCTGGACCGTCAACAGGTCAGTGCCATTGTGCATTTGATCTCGAGCAGCGTGCCCGAGCTCAATGCGAACAATGTGACGGTGGTGGATCAAAACGGGAATTTGCTGTCGTCACCCAGCACCAGCAAAAACAACATGTCGATGGACCCGTCGCAGGCCAAGTATGTCAACGACTTGCAAGAAGGCATTGTCAGGCGCATCGAGTCGATATTGACCCCTTTGCTGGGTGAGGGCAATGTTCGGGCTGAGGCGACTGCCGAGGTGGATTTCTCTCGAACAGAACAGGCAGCGGAGACCTACAAGCCCAACGCCAATCCCGAAGAAGCGGCTATCCGCAGCCAGCAAAGCAACGAAAACCGCTCTGCAGATGCGACCAGTCAAGGTGCCGGTGTACCCGGTGCCGCCAGTAACAAGCCCTCCGCAGCTGGCCCTGCTGCCGCTGCCAGCACCCCCAGCAGCCAGACCGCCGCGGTTCAAAAAGAGAGCACCACCAATTACGAGGTGGACAAGACCGTGCGCATTGTCCAAAAGCCCATGGGCGGCTTGCAACGCTTGGCTGTGGCGGTTGTGGTCAACAACAAGCGCGAGGTGGCTGCGGACGGCAAGGTGACGTCAAGACCGTTGACCGACGACGAGAAAAACCAGATCACCAGCCTGGTCAAAGAGGCCATGGGCTTCAACGCCGAGCGTGGTGACTCCTTGAATGTGCTCAACAGTGCGTTTGCCGAAACCCCGCGAGAGGTCGTTCCAGAGCAACCTTTCTGGAAGCAGTTCATGACCTTGGACTACGCCAAGATGGGGATTCAGTACGCTTTGTCTGCGGCACTGATCGCTTACCTGTTCTTTGGTGTGTTGCGGCCCTTGCTCAAACGGGTGGGTGCACCCGCAACGCCTCAGGTCGCCAGCAGCGATAACAGTAACGTAAAGCAACAAGAGCAGCAGGAACAGCAAGAACCTCTAAAACCCAATGGTTACCAGGAGAACTTGCAAACAGCAAAACAAATGGCCACGCAAGACCCCAGGGTGGTCGCTAATGTCGTTAAAGGTTGGGTGAACGGCAATGAGTGACGCAGGCGTTCAAAAAGCCGCCATCTTGATGTTGGCATTGGGCCAGGACGAGGCGGCCGAGGTCATGAAGTACCTGGAGCCCCGCGAAGTCCAAAAGCTGGGCACTGCCATGTCGGGCATGAAAGGCGTCTCGGGCGAGCAGCTGGAGACCGTGCTGGACGATTTCATCAAGGTCATGGCCGAGAACACGTCCTTCGGGCTGGACTCCGATGAATACATCCGCTCGGTGTTGACGAAAGCACTGGGGGATGACAAGGCCACGTCCTTGATCAACCGGATTTTGGTGACGCGCGACGCCACAGGCATTGAGAGCTTGAAGTGGATGGATGGCAAAGCGGTGGCCGACTTGATTCGGCTGGAGCATCCTCAGATCATTGCCACGATCTTGGTGCACCTGGAGCGCTACCACGCCAGCGAGGTGCTCAATGAGTTGCCTGCTCGCACTCGGGGCGAGGTGATTTTGCGGATTGCCACGCTCGATGGCGTTCAACCTGCCGCCTTGAGTGAGCTCAACGATGTGCTGACCAAGTTGCTCACGGGCAATGACAATTTGCGCAAGAAGGCCATGGGCGGTATTCGCACCACGGCTGAGATCATGAACTTCATGGGGGGTGAGGCAGAGTCATCCATCATGGAAACGCTGAAGAACTTTGACCCCGAAGTGGCTCAGCAAGTCCTCGACGAGATGTTTGTCTTCGACAACATCTTGGACATTGAGGACCGCGACATCCAGACCATCTTGCGGGAAGTGCCTTCAGACGGCCTGATCATTGCGCTCAAGGGTGCCAAGGATGAGATGAAGGAAAAGATCTTCAAGAACATGTCTCAGCGTGCCGCCGACATGATGCGCGAAGACCTGCAGGCCAAGGGGCCTGTGCGTTTGTCTGATGTAGAAAAACAGCAAAAGGAAATTTTGCAAATTGTGCGCCGCCTGTCCGAAGAGGGGCAGATCACCTTGAGTGGCGGAGGAGACGATGTCTTTGTCTGATCAGACGACCAAGAAACCTGTCCAGACGGCCTACCAGCGGTGGGAGCTGGCCTCATTGGATGAAGGGGCACCGACCAGAAGCCTGTCGGCACGCCTTTCCAGCGACAAGACGTCTCAGGAAGTGCTCCTGGCGCGAGAAGAGGGTCGGCTGGCGGGGTTCCAAAAAGGCCTGAAAGAAGGCTTGGCCCAAGGATTGGCTGAAGGCCGCGCCCAGGCGCAAAGCGAGCAGAGTGCATTGCAACAGTCGTTTGCCAGCACGCTGGCCGGCCTGCTGGCCGACATTCAATCCCAAGCCAGCGCCCAAGAAGCCGAGTTGGCACAGCAGGTTTTGCAGCTGAGCCTGGACATGAGCAAGGCCATGCTCAAACAAGTTTTGAAAGTTCAACCTGAACGGGTCTTGCCCTTGATTCGCCAGGCTTTGGATGAGCTGCCTTCTCTCAAGCAGCCCGGTGTGCTGAGGTTGAACCCACAAGACCTGAGCTTGGCCAGCACATGGCTGGACGCTGAACTGCGGCCGTTGGGCTGGCGATGCGTGGCAGACGACAACATGGAGCGTGGTGGCTGCCTGATCGAAACCGACAACAATGGCATCGACGCGCGCTTGGCCACACGGTGGCAGCGTTTGCAAGAAAGTCTGGGCCAGGCGCCTTCGCCTTGGTCTGAGGCTTGAAGGCCCACAGACATGGTCACCGATCTGTCGGGCTACTTGGCGGCGTGCCAGCGGCAGGTCGCAAGTGCGCAAACCCTGAAAGTCACAGGCCGGATCACACGGGTGGCCGGTTTGGTGATGGAGGCGGTGGGCTTGAAATTGCCTGTGGGCAGCCCCTGCCATGTGCCTTTGCCCAATGGCTTCCAGCTCGATGCCGAGGTGGTGGGCTTTGAGGGCGAGCGTCTTTTTTTGATGCCTCTAAGCGATGTGGAAGGCGTGCAACCGGGTGCCCCGGTCGTGCCCACGGAGCGTGCTGTGCTGCCCGTTCGGTGGGGCGAGGATGCCAGCCATGCGGGCGTCAAAGAGCACGGCCGTTATCTGCCGGTGGGTGATGCGCTGCTGGGCCGCGTGCTGGATGCAACAGGCAAGCCTTTGGACACTTTGGGACCCTTGCAAGGCTACGACACGGCACCGCTGTATGTGCAAGCGGTCAATCCCCTGCAAAGGGAGCCGATTTCTCAGACCATGGATGTGGGAGTGCGTGCCATCAATGGTTTGTTGACCGTTGGACGCGGTCAGCGCATGGGTCTGTTTGCGGGCTCTGGCGTGGGCAAGAGCGTTTTGCTGGGCATGATGGCCCGCTTTACCGCCGCCGACGTGATTGTGGTGGGACTGATTGGCGAGCGTGGACGCGAGGTCAAGGAGTTCATCGAGCAAATTCTTGGCAACGATGGGCTGGCAAGATCCGTTGTGGTGGCTGCGCCTGCGGACAACCCGCCTCTGCTGCGCCTTCAGGGGGCAGCCTACACCACCTTGATTGCCGAGTACTTCCGAGACCAAGGCAAGAATGTCTTGCTGATCATGGACTCACTCACCCGCTATGCGATGGCGCAGCGGGAAATCGCCTTGGCCATTGGTGAGCCCCCGGCCACCAAAGGCTATCCCCCTTCTGTTTTTGCCAAATTGCCGGCGCTCGTGGAGCGTGCGGGCAATGGCGAGCCCGGCGGTGGTTCGATCACGGCTTTTTACACGGTGTTGACCGAGGGCGACGATCAGCAAGACCCGATTGCCGACTCTGCACGCGCCATTTTGGACGGGCACATTGTGCTCAACCGGATTTTGGCCGAGGCTGGCCACTACCCGGCGATTGACATTGAGCAGTCCATCAGCCGTGCCATGCACAACATCACCGAGGAATCGCACCAAAAAAGCGCGAGAAAACTCAAACAGTTGATGTCACGCTATCAGCGCAACCGGGATTTGATCAATGTGGGCGCTTACGCAGCTGGCAGTGACCCGTTGCTGGACGAGGCCATCCGCATGAATGGCCAGATTGAGCAATATCTCCAGCAATCCATCCATGAGCGTGCAAGCATTGATCAGAGCTTGAGGGAACTTTCAGCTCTTTTCACCTGATCAGCCCGGGCCTGGGAAACCATAATTCCACATGGCCAAATCGACCGTTATCGATACCCTGATAGAGCTGACTTCTCAAAAATCCGAGGAGGCGGCCAAAGCTTTGTCTGCTGCATTGCAGCAACAAAAGCAATCGGCAGAAAAATTGAGCCTATTGAATCAGTACAAAAGCGAATACCTGTCACGCTTGGAGGTTCAAATGCGTACAGGCGTGAATGTGCAGACCATGGTCAATTTCCAAAATTTCCTCAACGATCTGGATTTGGCCATTCAACAACAACAACGCGCCCACAATTCAGACACCGATGCCGTCAAAACCATGCAAAAAAATTGGCAAGAGCTGGAACGCAAGAAATTGTCTTATGGCACGCTGGCCAACCGGGCCAATGCCAAATTGATGGCCAAAGCAAGCAAGCAGGATCAAAAGCTCATGGATGAAATGGCGTCCCGCAGCCATCGCATGGCCCGTTGAATGGAATGAACATGCAGGCAATTCAGAGTTTCTCCGCCACGAGCGCCCCCGCCCAGGCATCGTCACCATCCGATCGGACCGAGGCCAGTTCGACTGCTTTTGACCATTTGCTCAACAACCTGTCCAAACCCGAAACACAGAACGAACCTGTGAAGAAAAAGGTGGAGGAGAAGCCGCCAGAAGAGACCGAGGCCAAGCCAGACACTTCGGCCCAGCCCGACAATTTGTTGGCCATGCTGCTGAATTCACCCACTGCAGCGGCTGCGCCCCCTGTTGTGAAACCCCTGCCTGCGGCGCAAGCCGAGACGGCACCGGCCATTGCAGCCGCCCCCTCCTCTGGTCCATTACTCGAAGCGATGGCTCAGAGCCTGGAGTCCCAGCTGAAATCGTCCGAAAAAGCCATCAGCAGCGAACCCCAGCCTCCCTCCAGCCCTGCGTTGAATGCACGGGCTCAACTGGCCCTGGAGTCCGAGAAGTTTGAGCTGGTCATGTCCAAGGAACGCCGTGACGTGTCGCCTGAGGCGAGCAGCCTTGGACCATCGCACACTGCGCCGGTCAAACACGGCATTGAAGCGCCCAGCGCTGCGAGTGAAACACAGGCCAAGTCGCATGTCTCGACCGGGTTTGGGCAAGAAGGCTGGGACAAGGCCATCAGCCAACGCGTCACCTGGATGGTGCAAGACCAGCTCAAAAGCGCCACATTGACACTGAACCCGCCTCACATGGGCCCGATTCAGGTTCACGTTCAGCTGGACAATCAGCAGATCAATGTGCAGTTTTTCTCAGGCCAAGCTGAAGTTCGTCAAGCGTTGCAAGAAGCCATTCCTGCACTGGAAAGCATGATGAACCAATCCGGCCTGCAGCTGGGTCAAAGTGATGTCAGCGACCAGCAGCCACGCTCTCAAGGTCAATCGGGACCCGCACGAAATCCAGGACAAGGCACCCCGTCAGACGACTTGGATGCCACCGCCGCGCCCTTGTCCAGTCCCCGCACCATAGCTTCAGGCTTGCTCAGCACTTTTGCCTGAATTTTCTTCTCCTTTCAATTTCTCCATTCAATTTTTCATCATGGCTACGACAGCAGTTCCTGCACAATCTGAATCTACAACTGAATCCGAAAAGCCTAAGTCCAAAAAGAAAATGGTCTTTATGGTCGTTTTGGCCTTTGCTTTGATCGCTGGTGGTGTCGGTGCGTGGTTTGCGTTTTTCAAAAAGAATTCCTCAGAAGAAACTACATCCGCTCCGACAAAACCTGCCGCACCCGTCGGTCCACCTGTCTTTGTGGTATTGGACCCTTTCACTGTCAATTTGCAACCAGATGGTCAATTCCTACAAGCGTCTTTCACTCTGCAGGTGGAGAACGCAGAAGCATCTCAAACACTGAAAAACTACTTGCCCCAGGTGCGCAGCCGATTACTGATGCTCTTGTCCAGCAGCCAGGCAAATGAATTGTCCACCCCAGAGGGGAAAAAAAAATTGCTTGAGGAAATCATTGAAAATGTTCAACAACCTTTTGCCGAAGGCCTACCGCAGGTCAAAGTGGTGAATGTGTTCATCACGGCGTTTGTCATCCAGTAACTGTTTGCATGACAGAAAAATTCTTATCCCAGGACGAAGTTGACTCCCTATTGAAAGGGGTCACGGGCGAGTCGGACTCGCCTGAGCAAGCCCTTGATCCGGCAGGTGTACGGCCCTACAACCTGGCGACGCAGGAGCGCATTGTCCGTGGGCGCATGCCGACCCTGGAGTTGATCAATGAGCGGTTTGCCCGCTTGTTCCGGATTGGTCTATACAACTTCTTGCGGCGCAGCTCCGAGGTAGTGGCAGGCCCAGTTCGCATCATCAAATACAGCGAATTTCTGCGCCACCTGGTCGTTCCAACCAATTTAAATCTTGTTCACATCAAACCGCTGCGCGGCACGGCCATGATTGTGATGGACCCTGATTTGGTGTTTTTATTTGTCGACAATTTTTTTGGCGGTGACGGCCGATTTCAGACCCGCATTGAAGGGCGCGATTTCACTCAAACTGAACAGCGCACGATCCAGCGCATTCTGAGCATCATTTTTGAAAATTACGCCAAGTCTTGGGAATCGGTGTACCCGATTGAGTTCAGTTTTGTCCGTTCAGAAATGAACACCCAATTTGCGAACATCGCCACACCCAATGAGGTGGTGGTGGCCATCACCTTTGACATCGAACTGGGGTCTGTGGGCGGCCAGATGCACATGTGCGTCCCCTACTCCATGATTGAACCCATCCGCGACGTTTTGTCCAGCAGCATGCAAGGGGAGTCCCTGTCTGCTGATCAGCGTTGGGTCCACCTGATGAAGCAGCAGATTCAGCTGGCCGAAGTCGAACCCGTGGCAGATTTGTGCACCACACAATCGAGTTTGCGGGCTGTGCTGAACATGAAAGTGGGCGACATCATTCCCCTGAACCTGCCGGAGACGGTGGAGTTGAAGGTCGATGGCGTGCCCATCATGGAGTGCAGCTATGGACAACTCAATGGCCAGTATGCATTGCGTGTTGAGCGCCTGATTGCAGGAACAGGCTTGACCACTCAAGGAGAAAACAATGACGGATGAAAATATCGACGCCAACCTCGAGGATGATTGGGGTGCCGCTTTGTCTGAGCAAGCGCAGGCCGACTCCATTTTGAAGGGCGAAGCAGCCAGTGCAAGCGTGTTCAAGGATTTGGGTGGGCAGCAACTCGAAGCCGGCACAGCCCACGACATCAACTTCATCTTGGACATCCCTGTTCAGCTGACGGTGGAACTGGGCAGGACCAAAATCGCCATCAAGAACTTGCTGCAACTGGCTCAAGGTTCGGTCGTTGAACTCAATGGCCTGGCCGGTGAGCCGATGGATGTCCTGATCAATGGCTGCCTGATCGCTCAAGGTGAGGTGGTTGTCGTGAATGACAAATTCGGCATTCGCTTGACGGACATCATCAGCCCCGCAGATCGCATCAAAAAACTCAACCGCTGATGTTCAATTTCATCCAAGTCACTTTGTCGTTGCTCTTGGTTTTAGGTTTGATCTTTGTCGCCTACAAACTGTTGCAACGCCTGCAAAAGCAACAACCTCTGAACCGCTCCAGCTTGCAAATAAGGGCTTCGGTGATGGTCGGACAGCGTGAAAAAGTCATTTTGCTGGAAGCGGATGGCCAGCCCATGTTGATTGGCGTGGGTCCAGGGCAGGTTCGTTTTTTGACCCACCTTGGCAATTCCTCCTCCACAGTGATGCTGCCCGAAAATGGCGAGCAAGCATCAACGACTACAACCGATGTGAGCACTTCGTGGCTGAAGCAACAACTCGACAAAACCCATGGCCTTTGAACGCATTCGCATGAAGATACCGCGTTCCTTGATCGCGCGAGCGTACACGGCCACAGTGTTGCTGCTCATCCCTTTTTACAGCCATGCTCAAGGCATTGCTGGATTGAGTATTGCCAAATCGGCTGGGGGACAGACTTACAGCTTGGAACTCGAGCTGTTGATCTTCATGACCTCGCTGACGTTCTTGCCAGCGATCTTGCTGATGATGACCAGCTTCACGCGGATCATCATCGTGTTGTCTCTGCTCCGAATGGCCATGGGTACGCAATCGACGCCTCCCAACCAAGTGTTGGTTGGCTTGGCGCTTTTCTTGAGTTTTTTTGTGATGGGCCCAACGCTGGAGAACATCCATACCGATGCCTACCAACCTCTGGCCGCCAAAAAAATCACGATGGTTGAAGCTCTGGAGATTGGCAGCAAGCCACTCAAGCAGTTCATGCTCAAACAGACCCGGGAAGCCGATGTGGCGATGTTCAACAAGCTCGCCAATGCCCCCGCTCTGGATAAGCCTGAAGACATTTCTTTTCAGGTTCTGGTTCCCGCATTTGTCACCAGTGAATTGAAAACCGCTTTTCAAATTGGTTTTGCGATTTTCATTCCGTTCTTGATCATCGACATGGTGATCGCCAGTGTGCTCATGGCGATGGGCATGATGATGATCTCTCCGGCCATCGTGGCCTTGCCATTCAAGCTGATGCTCTTCGTCTTGGTAGACGGATGGCAGTTGTTGCTCGGGTCTTTGGCGCAAAGTTTTGGATGATGTCATGACACCAGATTCAGTGATGATCATGGGGCGTGAAGCCATTGAAGTCACCGTCATGATGGCGGCGCCTTTGCTGAGTGTAGCCTTGGTGGTGGGTTTGCTGGTGAGCATTTTTCAAGCGGCCACACAGATCAATGAACAAACCCTCTCGTTCATTCCCAAATTGCTGGGCATTTTGGCGACCTTGGTCTTGGCCGGCCCCTGGATGCTCACCACCATGACCGACTACCTGCGGCAAGTGCTGGTCAATATTCCCAACTTGGTGACTTGACTGAGCGGTTACGCCTGAGATGTTGACCATCACCTCTTCGCAGCTGCTGGCTTGGTTGGGCGCTTTTTTATGGCCCTTGGTGAGAATCTTGGGTGTGATGAGCAGCGCTCCCATTTTCAGCAACCGAAGTATTCCGGTGACTGTGCGCATTGGCATGGGTGTCATGTTGACCTTGATTGTGGCCCCGCAGCTCCCGGCCATGCCCGATCAAGATCCTTTGTCCTGGACTGGCCTGCTGATTTTGATCAATGAGTTTTTGATCGGCATCGGGATCGGTTTTTCTTGGCGCATCGTGTTCACGGGCGTTGAAATGGCGGGTGAATTGATCGGCTCCACCATGGGTTTGAGCTTTGCCACCCAATTCGATCCGATGTCTCAGGGCAGAAGCTCGGCGGTCAGTCAATTGTTGTCCATGCTCACCGTCTTGCTGACCTTGAGCGCCAATTTGCATTTGCTGTTCCTCGAGGTGCTGATCCAAAGCTTTCAGAGCTTGCCCGTCGCGCTGGAGAGCATGGACAAAGGCTTTTTCAAGCAGCTGGCCCTGTGGGGTGCCCACATGTTTGCAATCGGTGTTCAACTGTCTCTGCCCGTGGTCACCGCGCTTTTGATCGTGAACATGGCGCTGGGTGTTTTGACCCGGGCTGCGCCTCAGCTGAATTTATTCAGCATCGGCTTTCCGCTCACTTTGAGCACAGGCATCGTGATGATTGGTCTGTGCCTGCCTTATTGGAATGAACCGATACTGAAATTGCTGAGAGAGGGCATTCAGATGATTCAAACCATCACCCGAGCCCTCTGAGGATCAGACCTTGAACAAGGCGACAGCGTTGGCCAATTCTTCAGCTTGGTCGTGCAGACTTTGCGAGGCCTCCAGCGACTGATCGACCATGTCTGCATTGCGCCGTGTGGCTTCGTCCAGTTGCACGATCGCATCGTTGATCTGTCCAATCCCGTTGGATTGCTCAGCCGATGCACGTGAAATTTCAGAGATCAAAGTGCTGACCTTGGCCGCATTGGCGACCACCTGGTCAATCGTCTCGCCTGCAGATTGAACCAGGCGCGTGCCGTCTTGCACTTTTTCCACACTGGTGCCAATGAGCTCTTTGATTTCCTTGGCAGCAGTCGCACTGCGCTGAGCCAGGCTGCGCACCTCGGTGGCAACCACCGCAAAGCCACGTCCCTGCTCGCCTGCTCTGGCAGCTTCCACTGCGGCATTCAAAGCCAGGATGTTGGTCTGGAAGGCGATGCCATCGATCACGCCGATGATGTCGTTGATCTTTTGACTGCTTTGGTTGATGTCGTCCATGGTGCTGACGACACGGTTGACCGCTTCGCCGCCTTGCTGCGCGACCTGGGCATTTTCTGCCGCCATTTTGCGTGCTTGCTCCGACGCATCGGTGGTTTGACGTACCGTGACGGTCAATTCCTGCATGCTGGCTGCAGTCTGCTCCAAACCGCTGGCTGAGCTCTCGGTGCGCTCGCTCAGTTGCTTGGTGCCTTGCCCAATGTCTTCACTGGCCAGTCGGATGCTGGTGACGGTGGAATGAACCGTTTGAACAGCGTTATGCATCCTGGTCAGAGCCATTTTCAGCGTGTTGGCCAACTCAGTCGTGGTCACCACATCCTGCACATTCAAGTCAATGCCATGGCTTTGGTTGACTTTGCCCACCAATTGCTGAAGCTCTTGTCCTTCCATGATGGCTTTGTTCATGCCGATGACCAAGGTCACTTCCAAGCCTGTCTGGATGATCACATACGTGGCATGCAAGATGATGGTTGCGAAATCTGCTTCAGGCAAGCAGTAAACGCCAAAGCCTGCCGCCATCATGCGGTCAAACACGATGTGGTGTACCGCGTAAATGCCAGCCGCGAACACGATGGGACGCCAGTCGAGGTAAACCATCACCAAGGCCAAAGATACGAACACACCAAAGTGGTATTCGATGACACCGTGCGCCAACTGAATGTGCATGATGACCAAGCCCGTCAGGGCAAAAGTCAACAGCATGCGTGATGTCAACGTGCCTTTCATGGCGCCACTGGCCAGCAGCCCCAAGCCTGCGAGTGCCGCCGTGATGATGAAGGCGATGGCACTGTGGTGGTAGATGTAAGCCAAGCCCACGGCAGCCAAAGCACTCAGTGCCACAGCTATCAATAAAATTTTGTCACCTAGCTCAGCACGTGGGTTTTTTTGTGCGCGTTCACCGATGGAGGATTTCATTGAGTGTTTGGGATAAGTGTTGAAAGAAAGTTAAAAAAGCGGCCTGCCATCCAATGGCCATAGCCTCAATTGATGTAATTGAAGAGACTCAAACTGCTGGTCTGCTGGAATGACTTCTGCGCGGCTTGCAATGCAAGTTGCTGGCGACTGAGGTCCGACAATGCTTGGTTGTAGTCCAGATCCTGGAGCGCCGACAACGTCTGCGCGTAATTGTTGGCGCGATCCGAACCAACGCTGTCCAAACTGTCCAATTGCTGCAGTTGTACGCCAACCATGGAGCGCTGATCGCTGACAGCCTGCAATGTGCGGTCAAAACTGCTACCAGCACTGGTCAGTTGCGCTTGACGGACTGCAGAACTGAGGCCCGGCGTCTGCAGGACTTTGATCGTTTCTTGCAGCACTTTGAAAACGTCTTTCCCGTCTGCCTGACCTTGCGGATACTTGGGAAACAATTGATCGCCGGCAAAATTGACGGGCATCTTGCGCCCCGTGTCCACTTGCACCAAGCGTTGGCCAGCGTCACCGTTGTATTGGATGGTGGAGACGCCGTTGGTATCCACCACAGTCTTGTAGGGCGGGTTATCGGTTTGATGGCCAGCAAACACGTAGTTGCCAGCCCCGTCGGTGGAATTGGCCAATGAAACCAGTTGGTCCAGTTGACCTTGCAGCGTGTTCGCGATGTAGCTGCGGTCTTCATCCGACAGCGCTCCATTGCCCGCGTTGATGATTTGCTCGTGAACACTTTGCAGGGTGTCCACCATGCTGCCCATCGTGCCTTCAGCAATGCTCAGTGTGTTTTTGACGCCCAAGCGGTTCTTGGTGAACTGGTCATTGATCGATGCCGCTTGTTGAGTTTGCAAGCTTCTTGCGGCAGCAACAGGGTCATCCGAGGGATTCAAAATTCTCCGTCCGGTCGACACCTGCTGTGCGATGCGGTCCATCTTGGACTGCAAATTGGTCAGCCGGGCGCTTCCACCATCAAAAATGGTATTGGTACTGATACGCATGGTCACACCTTTGATTCATCAATTCATTTGCAACAGGCTGTCGAACATCTGTTTGGCAATTTGCATCACTTTACCTGCCGCTTGATAAGCTTGCTGGTACCTCAACAAATTGGCCGCTTCTTCATCCAGGTTTACGCCAGAGACATCTTGTACGGCACGCTGTGCTTGCGTCAGTATTTGCTGCGCAGAGGTGCTGGTGACGTCAAGTTCGTGGGTCTTGCTGCCGATGCGGCTGACCGTTTGGGCATAGGCAGACTGCAAACTTTGATTGCCGCCATCCAGCACTTTGGCCGTCTGCAAGTCGAGCATCTTCAAGATGTTGCTGTTGTCACCAGGGCTTTGGGCAGTGGCCGCCGCAGCAATGCCATTGACGCTAGACAAGGCGACTTCAATTCGGCTGGCCACTTGCGCTGTGGGTGAAATTTTGAATTCGTCCCCATCTTTCATCAGCCCCGTGGAAGCCAAGGCGAAACCTTGTTCCGTGGCCGCAGCCTGAATTTCTGTGAAGTCTGCAGAAGATTTCAAAATCACATTGTCACTGCTGCGCGACAACACGAACTTGGAATCCACGCGCTGCAAACGGTAGTCGCTGGTTGTCAGTTTGGACACGTTGGCCAAAGTCGCCGACAAACTGGCCGTACCGGTGTTGGCCGAATTGGGGGCCACGGTCATTGGGGGCAGAGAGAAAATATTGCCACCTGTCGCACCCGAGGGCGTGGCACCTTGTGCGTTGATGCTGTTGAATTGGCTGCCCAAAGCCAGGGCGATCCGCCCCAACTCGTTTTGGGTGGGTTCGAGGATTTGCGACCGAAACTCCAACAAGCCGCCTAAGATGCCGCCTGCCAAGTTGTTGGAGGACATGATGGACTTTTGACCCGATGTGTCGTAGGCCACCTCCAGGCGAGTGGTATCGGTTGGCGACGGCAGCACTTTCAATGCGTGGGCTTGTCCGCCCACCACCAATGGTTGTCCATTGCCAATGAAGACACTGTATTGACCGTTTTGCTCACTGACTGTGACTTTGACTTGCTTGCTCAGATCCAACAGGACTTGGTTGCGTTGGTCCAACAGGTCGTTGCTGGCTTTGCCGCCAGCAACACCTTGCGCACTGTCAATGGCCAAATTCAATGAGGCCAACTGCTGAGATGCGGCGTTGATGGATTGAACACCACTGGTGATCTGCAGATTCAATCCTTGACGGATGTTGTCCAAGCGCTCGCCCACATCATGAAAGCGTGACACCAAGGATTGGGCATTGGACAAAAACATTTGCCGCGTTGCAACGTCAGAAGGAGACGCGGACATTTCTTGCAAGCTGCCAAACAAAGACTGCATGGCCGGAGACAAACCCGCTGAGGGGTCCGCCAGCATGTTGTCAATCAGAGAAGCTTGCGTGTGCTGCGTCTCAAGCTGGCTGCTGGCCGAATTGGCGGCCAGGACTTGTGTGCCGAGGTAGTCGTTGTAGTTGCGCTGAACATCGACAACTTGCGTGCCCTGCCCAATGAAACCATAGCCCAAAGCCTGCGGTGTGGCAGCCGTCTGAACAACAGTCTGACGGCTGTAACCCACTGTCGAAGCATTGGCGATGTTTTGCCCGGCCGTGTTGATGCCCGCTTGGGCAGCAGACAAGGCACTTTGTCCAATTGTGAATATGTTAGGCATACAAAAATCTTCTTTTATGGCAGATACAGCTGTTTACGGACAATTTCAAAAAAACATGAGTCCCGCAGTTCATCTGATTAAGAAAGAAGATTTTTCTGAATGATGCGTGTCAATTTGGCCGCATAAGCGGGGTCGGTGGCATAACCTGCAGATTGCATGCCTTGCGCAAACCCGGCCAGACTCTGGCCATTGGCCAAGACACCTTCATAACGCTTGGACTGGGTCAGCAAACGGGCGTAGTCTTCAAAGGCCTGGTCATAGGAGTCGTAGGCGCGGAATTTGGCCATCACTTTGCGCGGTGCGCCATCCACATACTCTGTGGTCGTGACATCCACAGTCGCACCTTTCCAGCTTGAACTGGCCTTGATCCCAAACAGATTGAAACTGTTCTGTCCTTGTGGACCCAGAATTTCGCGTTTGCCCCAGCCACTTTCCAATGCAGCCTGACCCATGATGAATTCGGGCGGTAAACCAGTCATGCGCGCCGCCGCTTCAGCTGGGCCACGCATGTTTTGGCGAAACTCATCGACCAAGCTGGTTCCAGACATGGGCTTGGCCACGCTGGAAGCCACCGGACTGGTGGCGGGCTGCGACGTTACCTCGGCTTTTGAGACAGGATCAGCTGCAGCCTGTGGCAAAGACGTTGCACTGAGCTGGCGCAACATCATGTCGGCCAAACCCATGCCTCGTTTAGCCATGACTTGACTGAGCTGCTGGTCCAACATGGATGTGTAGAGTTGCCCATCCGAGCTTTCTGTCAGGCCTCCTTGTGGACTGGCTTGTCGCATGCTTTTGAGCATCATGTTGATGAACAATGCCTCAAACTGCTGTGCCGTCTCTTTCAAGGCCGCAGGCGATTGCGCTTTGGCCGCCTGCTTCAGACGACCCAGCGCCTGAACATCCATGGCCAGGGGGGCTTGGTTATCTGGTGCTGGAATGCTCATGGTCGCAATCCATCAGATGACTTCGATTTCAGCACGCAGGGCACCCGCAGCCTTCATGGCTTGCAAAATGGCCAGCAAGTCTTGCGGCGAAACGCCAAGTGTGTTCAAACCCTTGACCACATCTGACAACAACACACCGTTTTGGATCTGTACGAGCTGTGCTGTTTCTTTCTGAATTTCCACAGAACTGTTTTGAGCCACCACGGTTTGCCCTTGTGACAGAGCATTGGGTTGGCTGACTGTATTTTGTGCGGTGACCACAATCGACAAAGCACCGTGCGCGACGGCGCAGGTATCGATCATCACGGACTGGTTCATCACGATGGAGCCCGTACGGCCATTCAAAACGACTTTGGCTTGCATGGGAGAAGATCGGACCTGTATAAGTTCCAGATCACCCAAAAAGCTCACTCGTTCATCTTGCGATGAGGGTGCCTTGACGTAAATCACCCTCCCGTTTTGAGCCGAGGCCGTCCCTCCGCCATATCGGTTATTGATGGTTTCAACGATCCGACTGACTGTATTGAAATCGCTCTCACGCAATTCCAGCACCACAAAGTCACCCTGACCCAGTGCAGTGGCAATTTCTTTTTCCACTGTGGCACCTGCGCTGATGCGACCAGCGCTCAAATGGTTGATTTGGGCTTTGCCCCCTCCAGGACCTGAAGCACCAGCGCCCCCCACCAAGACGTTCCCTTGAGCGATGGCATAAATCTGACCATCTGCACCCTTGAGAGGCGTCATCAAGAGTGTTCCGCCTCGCAAGCTCTTGGAGCTGCCCAAGGAGGACACAGTGACATCGAGGGTTTGACCGGGCTGGGTGAAAGCGGGCATGGAGGCTGTGACCACGACACCGGCGACGTTCTTGGCCTGCAAACTCACACCGGGCGGCAGGTTCACACCCAACTGCTGCAACATGGTGACCACGCTCTGAACGGTAAACGGTGACTGATCACCCGTGCCATCCAGACCGACCACCAAGCCGTAGCCGATCAACTGGTTTTGACGAACGCCTTGAATAGAGACAAGCTCCTTCAAACGCTCTGCCGAAACAGGCAGAGTCAGGGCCATCATCAGAAATGCCAGTAGAACGCGCAATGAAGAAAACATGGGCAGTAGAGTGTGGATCTGCATCAAAGCGGCATGACGCTGTAGAAGAACCTGTTGAGCATGGTCGCCAATTGAGAACGGTCCACTTGCGTGTTGGTTCTGTATTCAATGCGTGCGTCTGCCACTTGGCTCGATGAAATGATGTTGCCTTGACCAATGGCATTGGGGTTGATCACCCCGGAAAATCGGATGAACTCAATCCCTTTGTCCAAGCCAATCTGCTTTTCGCCACTGACCACCAAATTGCCATTGGGCAAGACATCGATCACCGTGACGCCCAATGTGCTCAAGAATGTGTAACTTGCGGTGCCGGCTGCTTTGGTATTGAATTGACTGTTTCCGTTGGCTTGCGTTGTCAAGTGACCGGCCAGGAAACTGTTGATATCTGTTGGCAAACCGGGCAAAGAGGACACCCGACCGTTAATGCTGCCAACCTTGACAGAGTTGTTCTCGGCCTTGTTGTCTGCAGAAGCTTTTTCACTGATCAAAATGGTGATGAGATCCCCTACAGAACGAGCCCTACGATCCTCAAACATCGGACGAAACGTCTCATTGTTAAAGATGGTGCCATTGACAGCTGCAACAGGCGCTTGATCTCTAGCGCGAGCAGTTCGCTGAGTATTGGTGATGGAACTGGGCTCTACAGAAGTACAAGCCGCAAGCAGCATGGATAAGCCGAGAAAACCTGCAACATAAATTGAGAAACGACGAGTCATGGCCATCAGAATTGTGAGAGTTTCTGCAACATCTGGTCCGAAGCAGAGATGGCTTTGCTGTTGATTTCATAGGCGCGTTGCGTCTGAATCATGTTGACCATCTCTTCCACAACGTTCACGTTGGAGGTTTCAACATAGCCTTGAGAAAGACGTCCCAAGCCATTACTGCCTGGCTGATTGACGGCTGGTGCCCCCGAAGCATTGGTCTCCACATACAGGTTTTCGCCCCTGGATTCCAGACCCGCCGGGTTCATGAAGTTGGCCAGCTGGATCACCCCCACGGTGGTGGGTGTCACGTTGCCTTGCTGAGTGATGCCCACCACGCCGTCTCGACCAATCGAGATGGTTTGCGTGTCCAATGGAATATTGATCGCTGGAGACAAGGCGTAGCCGCTGGCCGTGACCAGCAAGCCCTGACTGTCCACATGGAATGAACCATCACGGGTGTAGGCCAAGGAACCGTCAGGCATGGTCACCTGGAAGAAGCCAGCACCCTGAATGGCCACATCTTTGTCGTTGCCGGTTTGCTGTAAATTGCCCTGGGTGAACAGTTTCTCTGTGGAGACAGCCCGCACACCCGTGCCCAATTGCAAACCAGTGGGCAACTGTGTCTGTTGTGAAGACTGAGCACCTGGCTGACGAACCGTCTGATACAACAAATCTTCAAACACCGCACGTGAACGCTTGAAGCCGTTGGTACCGACGTTGGCCAAGTTGTTGGTCACCACGTCCATTTGCGTTTGCTGTGCTTCCAAGCCTGTTTTGGCCACCCACAAAGAGCGAATCATCTGATTTTCCTTTGAATCTATTGACTACCGTTAGCCGAGGTTCAAGACCTGACTGGCCTTGGCTTCGTTGGACTCTGCGTTTTTGAGCATTTGGATGTTCAAATCAAATTGCCGCCCCAAGGCAATCAACTTGACCATGGCATCCACGACATTGACGTTACTGCCCTCGAGCGCACCACTGATCAAAGCCACATCGTTCGCTGCAGTGGGAGACTTGCCGCTCTGGAGTCGGAAAAGACCATCTTGCCCACGCTGCAACTGATCCAACGGTGGATTGGCCAATTTCAATTTGCCAATGGGATTGGACACCACAGGGTTGGCTGCATTGATCAACACACTGACCGTTCCGTCTTTGGCGACGGTTACAGTGGCATCCGGAGGAATTGTCAGAGGACCCGTCTCGCCCACCACCGTCAAGCCTGTTTGTGTTTGCAAGACACCGTTGGGGGACAACTGAAAAGACCCACCGCGTGTCATAGCCTCGGTTCCATCGCTCGCCTTGACAACAAACCATCCTGCACCCTGAACAGCCAGGTCCAAAGGACGCGCAGTTTGCTGAATCGGACCGGGTACGAAGTCACTGCTTTGAGCGCCTTCCATGACTTGGACGACCGCTTTGTTGCCTGCACCAGGCAAGGGCGCTGCTTTGATGGCATCGAGTTGAGCGCGAAAGCCGCTGGTACCCACGTTGGCCAGGTTGTGGGCCGTTGTGGCGTGTTGATCCAGTGCAGCGCCCGCACCCGACATGGCGGTGTAAATCATACGGTCCATGAATCAACTCCTTTAGCAGATGCGCACACGCATCAATGGCCGATGTTCACCACTGTCTGCATGATTTCATCATGCTTCTTGACCATCTCGGCTGCAGCCTGATAAACGCGCTGGGCTGAAATCATCTTGATCATTTCAGTGGTGAGGTCGATGTTGGCATCTTCGGTCGCAGACGCCTCCAAACTTCCCGTACCCGATTCGCCGGGTTTGCCCAAAACTGCTGGTCCAGACCCCACTGATTCGGTCCACTGGTTGTTTTCAGTGGGATTCAAACCTTCCAGGTTCTTGAAGTTGGCAAGCGTGATCTGGCCCTGGACCACACTTTTGCCATTGCTGTAACGGTTGGTGATGACGCCATCTGAGCCAATTTTGTAGCCCGTCATCTGCCCGATGCCCGAACCGTCTTGCACAGCAGAGGCTTTGAAGGTGGAACCAAACTGGGTGGCCTTGCTGAAATCAAAATTCACAAAACCATCGCTGACTGGAATGCTCAAAGCGCCGGTGCTGGTGGTCCCGGTTGAAGAGGCCAAAGCACCATTGGCACCAAATGAAAAAGTCCACTTGGCAGGCGTTTGGACCAATTGTCCGTTCACCGAAGCATGCACCTCCCAATCGGTCGCACTCGTCTTGGTGAAGTAGGTCTGGACATCAGTGGCCACACCCAATTTGTCATAGACCGTGGTGGTGGTGGAATGGGTGTAAGTGCTGGGATCCGTCAGCGAAAAGCTATACCCTGCAGCCGCGGTGTCAATCACCGGTTGACGCGAATCCACCGTCAAATCCATGGTGGCCGCCGTGGTTGCGATGGGTCGCAAATCGGTCTGATTGATGGTCAATGGAATGGAAACACCGGCCACTATGGAACCTGTTTTGGGGTCGACACCAAAACCTGTCAATTTGTCACCTGTGGCATTCACGACCGATCCGTTTTTGTCCAATTTGAATTGGCCATTGCGGGTGTAGGCCACGCCGCCATCGGCACCGACAACACGGAACATGCCCTTGCCACTGATCGCCACGTCCAATGGGTTGCTGCTTGCAGTGATGTTGCCTTGGGTGAAGCTTTGACGAGTGCCTGCTTTTTTGGTGCCCACATCGCCCGACATGGATGTGGCCAGAACATCATCAAAATCTGAGCCTTTGAAACCCACCGTGTTGGCATTGGCGACGTTGTTGCCAATGACTTCCAACCGCTTGGAAGCCGAGTTGATGCTGGATGTATCGATTTGAAAAGCCATGTTTTTTCTTTTCTTTATTGAATTTTTTCAACGCCGAGGGATCAGCGCACTTCTTTCACATCCGCCATGGCAAAACTGCCCAAAGACGGAATATTCAGCCGGGCGCCACTGGAGCCCATTGAGACACTTTGGACTTGTCCCGAAGACAGCTTGGTCGCATCGAGGGCCACACCGTTTCTTTGCGCCTGCACTTCGAACTTGTAACTGCCATCGGCCAGTTGGGTGCCGGCATCATTTTTACCGTCCCACTGAACCGTTTGGATGCCCGCGGATTGGGTGCCCACATTCATAGTGCGCAGGACTTTGCCGCTGTCGTCTTTGACCAAAACTTGGGTTGAATCGGAGGCTTGAGGCAAATCAAAATAAACCGAAGCCTTTTGATTGACCACCGTCAAAGCATCACCCGGGACCAAAACTTGCCGTCCCAGCATGCTGGTGGATTGAAGCTGCTGAACAGATTGGTAGTTCGACAGCAGGCTTTGAACCGTTGTATTCAACTGGTTGATGCCAGAGACGGTTTGCAACTGCGCAATCTGACTGGTCATTTGCGCGTTGTCCATGGGATTGAGCGGGTCCTGGTTTTGCATCTGCGCAACCAGGAGCTTCATGAAGCGCGATTGGGCCTCGTCCGTTTGCGCAGCAGGGGCCACCGAAGCAGCGGCTGAAGCAGCTGCCGTGGTTGTCGATGTGTTGGTGACAGAGTTGATCGCCATTTCAGATTACCTGGTTATTGACCGATGGACAGCGTTTTGGTCAGCATGGACTTGGCTGCGTTCATGATGTCCACGTTGGTTTGATACGAACGCGAAGCAGAAAGCATGTTGACCATCTCGTCCACCACATTCACGTTCGGCATCTCGACGTACCCTTTTTCATCGGCCTTGGGATGTGAGGGGTTGTATATTTTTTTGGCAGGCGATGTGTCTTCGATCACCTGATTGACTTTGACGCCTGTTGAGGACTTGCTGCCCATGGAGGCCGCCATGAACTCCACTTGCTGCGCACGATACGGTTTGCCATCCGGCCCGTCGGTGCTCTCTGCGTTGGCGATGTTGCTGGCCACCACATTCAAGCGTTGACTTTGGGCGGCCATGGCAGAACCTGCCACATTGAAAACATTGAACAAAGACATGATTAACCTTGTATGACGCTCAACAAACTTTTCACTTGGCCATTGACCATGTTGACGCTGGCTTCGTAAAGCAATGCGTTGTCGATGAATGCACCACGTTCACGGTCCAAATTGACACTGTTACCGTCGCGCCCTGTTGTGGGCTGCGCTGAGTTTTCAGGGCTTGAGATTCGCCCAGAATTCACAGACAAATGACCGCCAGCGGTTTTGGTCAGCCCCGTACCCGAGCCCAGTGCATCGCGCAGTGCCGATGCAAAATCCATGCTTTTGGCTTTGTAATTGGGCGTGTCGGCATTGGCAATGTTGGATGCAATCAACTCCTGCCTTTGCGAACGAACACGAAGTGCCGCTTCTTGAAAGCGAAACGCATCATCTAGTCGTGTCATGGAAGCCCTCTCAACAGTTGAGTTACCTTGCATCCAGAAAGACGGATCGTGAACACAAACCCGTCCATCAAGCCATGGGTGCATATTTATATTAGTTCCTGTACACCTCTTTGAACAATAGAGAAAGCGGCTTAAAGTAGCTCAAATCCCAGGTTAAGGGGGCTGGCAAGCCCCTGAAATCAAGGCGTCTTCACCTAAACTATCCCTCATGATGGCTTTTCAAACTTGGATCCGGTTCATTGTCCTGGCATGGCTGACCAGTCCATTGTTTTTGTGCGCCCAAGAGCAGCCCAAAAGCACACCAACCCAACAAACAACGGCTGCAAGAACCTTTGAAAATCCGAACGCCATCGAGCAGAGGGTCATCAACTTTCTCAAAAACCACCCTGGCGTGGCTCCCGATTCCAAACTGGAAATCAGCTTAAACGACACGCCAACGAACCTGCCCGCTTGCCGTGAAGTCTCGACCTACCTGCCTGGTAACCCCATCAAAGTCACGGGCACAGTGCGTGTGGCGGTACGTTGTCAAGCGCCGACAACCTGGTTGTTGTTTGTCACTGCAAAAATTTTGACACTGCAGAAATATTGGGTTTGGGCCGATGATGTGCCCAGTGGCACTGTCTTGACCGGACAAGAACTGACCGAACGCGGCACATGGACAGAACAAGCGCCAGCAGGCGCAGAGAGTGATTTGAATTTCTTTATCGGTAAAACTCTCAAACAAAACACCACAAAAGGATCACTCGCCACAGCCAGCCTGATCAAAATTGCACCCGTCATCGCGGCAGGTCAGGCTGTAAAAATCACGGTGAACGGCAATGGCTTCAAGATTTCCACAGATGGAAGAGCACTTTCTTCGGCCTTGCCAGGACAGTCAATTCAGGTCAAAATGTCAACTGGTCAATTGGTTTCTGGTGTTGCTGCCGCCGATGGATCCGTTGAAATTTGGCGCCCCTGACAGAATTTTCATCCATGGGCTCAAGTTTTAATCCATCTGGCCGTTAATAACTCAGCACAAAAAAGTTAAAACCTTTTCTTTAAGGAGAAAAGAAATGAAAATCGAAAATTCAGTCTCCAGTTCACCCGTACTGAATACAACGGGCAACGGCTACAAGTCTGTCAAAACAGACGGCGTGGCTGCACGTTCCAGCGCGAGCTCAACTGTCCAGTTGTCCTCCAAGCTTCAGCTCGTGGAGACTCAAGCTTCTGCTGCAGGTGTCTTCGATGCGAAAAAAGTCCAAGACATCAAAGCAGCCATTGCAGAAGGTCACTTCCAGATCAATTCTGAAGTGATTGCCGACGGCCTGATGGCGACGGTCAAGGACCTGATCCGCTCTCACAGCCGGACCGCCTGAACATGGATCGCACGTCCCTTCTGCTCCAACGTGTCAATGACGAAGTTCAAATCGTCACCCAGCTGCTCGACACATTGGACCAGGAGGAACAAGTTCTTTTATCGGATGCTGTCGACCAGCTTCTCGAACTGTCTCAACTGAAATCGCAAGTCGTCGGCGATTTCGCCCTGGCGAGCCAAGCTCGCTACGCATTGCTCCAAAACATGGGTTACGCCCCAGAAGACCGAAGCATGCAGCTTGTTTTGGACAACAACAGCCACCCTCTGCTTCTTAAAAATTGGACCCATTTTCTTGACCTTGTGGCCACCGCCAAAGAGAAAAATCGGGTCAATGGCATATTGCTTCAAAAATTATCATTTCGCAACCAAAGTGCATTGGATGTGATTCAAGGCCGAAAATCAGGCGCCTTGTATGGCCCTAACGGACAAAAAAACAGTCCCTCAAATTTCCGCACCACCGTCAGCTGAGCGTTAAATGCTGACCACATAATCGGCTCAAATAGCTTGAATGAAAATTCACACTGAGTCCAATGACAAATATCGGCATTCCTCTGTTTAGAAAACTGCGTTTGGGTTCCAAATCGCTTTTCTTGGGCATCACCACATACGCTTCATCGGTTTTGTGCGCACATGCCTTGCTGAACAACAGCCATGTCATCTATCTGAGCCTCGCCGCCTTGTCTGTGCTGGGCACACTGTATTTGTGGTGGGCTTTTCATGCCAGCATGAAAACGGATTTGCACCAACTTCAAGCGGCGCTTGAGCAAGTGCACGCGGGTGATTTGCGCACCCCCCCAACAGTCAATGGGCAAGATGAGTTGGCTGCATTGGCACTGGAGTTGAAAAGCGTGATGCTGACGCTGTCGTCTGTGTCGGCCGAGATTCGCAGCAATGCCGCATTGGTGTCTCAGGTCGGTGGTCAACTCAACAACCAAAGCAAAGAACTGTCCACCCGCACAGAACAACAGGCAGCGAGTCTGGAAGAAACCTCTGCGTGCCTGGAAGAGATCAGCAGCGTGGTTCAGCTCAATGCCGAAAACTCGAACAATGCCAGCACTGTATCGATGACCATCCTGGACCAAGCCCAGCGTGGCGTGAGCAGCATGGAGCAAGCGGTCAAATCGGTGGAGCAAATCAAGACGCACTCCACTCAGATGCAGAGCATCATGGAGGCCATTGACCGACTGGCTTCTCAGACCACGATCCTGGCATTGAATGCTTCGATCGAAGCGGCCAGAGCTGGTGAGCAAGGTCGTGGATTTGCGGTTGTGGCTGCAGAGGTCAGAAGCCTTGCACAACGTTCCGGCGAGTCAGCGCACATGGTGCGCAAGCTGATGTCTGAATCCTCCACGGGTGTGGATGAAAGCCTTGAACTGATCCAGCGCACATCCGATTTGTTGCATGACATGGCCGATGGCATTCAAAAGATGGCCGTTAACAGCTCAGAGATTTCGAAATCCAGCCACGAGCAAAGCACGGGTTTGAACGAAGTAACCATTGCGGTTCAACAGCTCGATCAAATCACGCAAAAGAATGCCCAGATGGTCGAAGAAGCGGTCATCGATGCCTCCAAGCTGGGCAACCATGCAGAGCATTTGATGAACTCGGTCTCTCAATTCAAATTGCAACAAGGCACAGCAGATGAAGCCATTGAACTGGTGAAAAAAGCGCGTCTGGCCTACAGCGGCATCCACTCGAAATCCGCATTCTTTAACCAATTGACCGATCCTCACAATTCGTTTTACGACAAAGACATGTATGTCTTTGCATTGGACGATGATGGTCACTACCTGGCCTTTGGCGGCCAACCCGCCAAAGTTAATACACGGGTTCAAGACATTCCCGGCATTGCAGGGCAACAGCTGGTGGACGACATCATCAAACAAGCCAGTGCACGGCCTGGTTGGGTGGAATATGACATCAGCAACCCCTTGACGGGCAAAGTCCAAACGAAGATGTCCTTCGTGCAACAGCTCGATGACTTTTACATTGGTTGCGGGGTATACAAATCACTGGCCCACTGAGAAGCCTCTGTACAGCGTCTGCATCCTTGTTCAGGACACCCAGATGATGCAGATGATGCAGATGATCACTCAGTGTGAATCGAATAAGGTCTGTACTGTGGCGCGGACCCATTGCAAACAGGGATCTTTGTCAAACCGCTGACTCCAGTGCAACGATACGGTGAATTCCCGCAGGGGCAAATCAGGCTCGATGATGTCAAGCGCCCCCGCTACTGCAAAGCCTTGCGCAAAATTGCACGGCATCAGCACCGCGAGGTCACTGCTGCGAACAATCCCCGGCAGTGACAGAAAATGACTCACCGTCAAACGCAGACGGTGCTGCCAGTGCATCAGTTCCAGAATGCGCAAAGTGTCGGCATGGGTGCGCACTGCGGCAAACTCCAGCTCGGACACCCGAGTTCGACACCAAGTGACGTAAGTTGTTGATTTATATAGGTCACCCTATTTTTTTTGCCACTACAACAGACTCAATTGCTCGTTTTTGACCGGCTTGCTGACCTTCAATGCGTTGAACACTTGCGCTTGTGCTTCGCTGATGGTGCTCACGCCTTCCAGTGGCTCGGCTTGGTTGATCCGCACCTTGTGGCGCTGAATCCTTCTCAAATGGGCCAGTGCCCGCTCCGGGCTCAAATCACTCTTGGCTTGTTTGAGCCTTTGACGCATCACCCTGTAGACAATCAGCGCCATGAAGCAAATCTGCGCATGCGCCCGGATTCTGTCGGGCAACCGGTGATACACCGGCGCAATTTCTATCTCCGACTTCAACACCCTGAACCCCCGCTCAATATCGGCCAGCGCCTTGTAGCGCTGCACGATCTCTGTGGGCTTCAAATCCACCACATTGGTCACCAGCATCAGCTTGCCGTCCATCAGCTGCGCCTGCGCCAACGCGGCTTGGTCCACCGTGTAGGTGAACAAATCGCTTTTGAGGTCCACCTTGATGATGTTGGCCAGTCGCGCCTCTTTGACCGCGTGGTACAGCCGCGCCTTGGCACCGCTGTCCGAGAGTTTGCGCCCCTTGGCGCTTTGCCCTGCATCTTGGCCATCGAGCTTGCCGGCCCAGTGTGCGGCTTGCTCCTCCAGTGCTTTGATCTTGTCGCTGCGCAACTGGCTTTGCTCTTGGGCCCGCTGCGGGTGGTGAGCCACGACCAGGCGGTGCTCTTTCCAGCGGCTTTCTTCCACGATCTCTTCTTGCGCCCCTGCAGCCTTAGCCTGCAAAGCGCTCAGGGTCTGCACAAATTCACCGTAGCGTCGGCCCGGCACGGCCAAGATGAATTCCAGGGCTTGGCCACTGGGCAGTGTGATGGCTCCCAATTCCTCGAGGTTGTCCAAAGACAGCAGGCCCCGATCGGCCACCATGATCAAGCGTTTGATGTGCGCATACCGGGCCAGCACCTTTTGCACGGTGGCGATCAGGGTAGGAGCCTCAGCCTGGTTGCCGTCAAACACCTCGTGGTAGATCGGCAAGCCATCGGACGTTTGCACCACACCGAGCATGAACTGGCGGGCAATCAAACCCTCTTTGGCCATGCCGTATTGCCGCACATCGCCCACTTGCTCGCTCAGGCCTGCAGCGCGAATGGTGGTCAGGTCATAAAACACCAAGGACATGTCCTGGTCCACCAGTGGTTTGAGCAAACCGGCCACCAAAGAGTCCACAGCCGACTGGTGGTCCATCAAAGCGTCCATGCTGCGCAGCAGGTGCTGGTGGGTCAATGCATCCGTGTCGATGCCGGGCATGCTGACCGTTTGCAGCCAACGCAGCACGCCCAGTTTGGAGTCCGCATCACACAGGCGGTTGAAGACCATCACGCGAATGGCGTGCTCGACCGGGGTGGTGTAACGGGCACGGCGAAAGACGCCGGCCAAGGCATCAAAGCCCAACTCGCGCCACAACTGGTCAAGCGCCCAAACATCGCCAAGGGCCAATGCCGATTCAAAAGAGATCTGCGGCGGCTCAGCCATGGATGCGGGCATGCCTTTGGCACGAAGCAGGCCTTTGAGCAAAGCGTCCACCTGACCGCCGACTTCGTCCAGGCGGCCAAGGGTGCAAACGGTACGCTGGCGGGGACGAGAGTCTTCATCGCGATAAGACTCGACCAACTGGACGTAGGTGTGACCGCCGGACTTGGTGAGCTTGGTGAACATGGTGTGAAGTGTATCAAAGCACAGGCCGCATTTCAACAAAATTTGCCAATACAAATAGCCAATAATATTGCCACTACAGAAAAATCAGAAAATCAACTGTAAATGCTTGATTTTATTGAAGTGGCGCAGTCCAAAATCCGATTTGGTGTCGAACTCGGGCGGACAGCAAGGCCTGTGCATCGTGTGATGCAGACAACCCCATTTTTTTGAGTTGTCGCCAGCGCTTGGCTACCGGATGCCCTTTGCGCAACAACAACACATAACGGTCACTCAGCAAAGGCTGTTGCAAAGTCTCAAGCACTTCGGGCAAAAAGCCGATCGCCAAGTCCAGTTGCCCGTTGTCAAGAGCCACAGCGATCTTGTCATGTGGCAGCGACCAGGCTTCCAACCGCATAGCAGGCGCCTGTCGTTGCAAAGCGAGCACCAGCTCCGGTAAAAAACGCGCTTCACCGATGTCGCTCAAGTGCACACGAACCACGCGGTCAGACCGCATGGGGTCAAACACCTGAGAAATGTTGAGCGCTTCTTCGATGGTGCCCAGGGCCAATTGCACAGCTTTCGCCAACCGATCGGCTCGCGGCGTTGGCCGCACCCCCACTCCACTGCGCTCAAACAGCGCATCGCCCAAAACGTGGCGCAATCGAGCCAGCCCCTGGCTTGCGGCGGGCTGCGACATACCCAACTGCAGCGCCGCCTGGCTCACACTGCGCGTGCGCCACACGGCATCAAACAGCCGCAGCAAGTTCAGGTCAAGGTCTTTGATATTCATTCAGAGCATACCATTTATTCAGATTATTTTATGCAGTTATACGTAAGATGCGTCAAGGTCATGAAACCATGACCCAAAACGCAAGGAGCGTGTTTTGGAAGTTTCATTTCACGAAGAAATCAAGGCCCTGCGCATGGGCGCAGGCGAGGTCTTTCATGGCGAAGGCATTCTGGCCATCACCAAAGGCTTGTTGCAGTCGGGCGTGAGCTATGTGGGCGGCTACCAAGGCGCACCGGTCTCGCACCTGCTCGATGTCATGGTGCAGGCCAAACCCTACATGGACGAGCTGGGCGTGCATGTAGAAGCCTGCTCGAATGAAGCCTCGGCTGCGGCCATGCTGGGCGCGTCCATCCATTACCCGATTCGCGGCGCGGTGACCTGGAAGTCGATTGTGGGCACCAACGTGGCGGCCGATGCGTTGTCCAATTTGTCATCGCCTGGCGTGACCGGTGGCGTGTTGATCGTGGTAGGCGAAGACTATGGCGAAGGCGCCAGCGTCATTCAAGAGCGCACACATGCTTATGTGCTCAAGTCGGGCATGTGCCTGCTCGACCCGCGGCCCGAGCTGGGCCAGATGGTCAACATGGTGGAGCACGGTTTCAGACTGTCCGAAGCGTCCAACATGCCGGTGATGATGGAGCTGCGCATCCGCGCCTGCCATGTGCGCGGCAGCTTTGAAACACGCGATAACCTGGCACCAAAAATCTCCAAACGCCACCTGCTGGACAACCCTGCTGGCTTTGATTACATGCGCTTGGCGCATCCGCCAGTGACCTTCGTGCACGAAAAGCGCAAGACTGAAGAACGACTGCCTGCAGCACGCCGCTTCATCACCGAACACCAACTCAACGAACACTTCGAGGGCTCGACCCACAAGAACCTGGGTCTGATCGTTCAAGGCGGTTTGTACAACACATTGATCCGCGCCTTGCAGCAATTCGAGCTGGTCGATGCCTTTGGTGATTGCAAACTGTCGATGCTGGTTCTGAATGTGACTTACCCGCTGGTCCCCGAAGAACTGACGCGCTTTTGTGCCGAAAAATCGGCTGTGCTGCTGCTTGAGGAAGGCCAGCCCGAGTACATCGAGCAAGAACTGGCCCTGACCTTGCGCCGCCAAGACCTGCAAACCCCTTTGCATGGCAAGGACATGTTGCCGCAAGGCGGGGAGTACACCGCCGAAGTCATGGCGCAAGGCTTGCTCAAGTTTCTGCAAAAGCACCAGCCCGAGTTGATTCCCGAGCGCACGCCTCATTGGTTGCAAACCAATGCGGCGCGCCGTCAGCAAGTACAAGCGGAACTCGGCTCAGCCTTGCCGCCCAGACCCCCAGGCATGTGCATAGGCTGCCCAGAACGCCCTGTGTTTTCGGCCCTCAAATTGGCCCAACAAGACGTGGGCCCGGTGCACATCTCAGGCGACATCGGCTGCCACGCGCTGGCCACCTTTGAGCCGTTTTCGGTGGGCCACTCCATCCTGGGTTACGGCATGAGCCTGGCCAGCCGGGCTGGCGTCTCGCCCCTCATGAAGCGCCGCGTGTTGTCGGTCATGGGCGATGGCGGCTTTTGGCACAACGGCTTGCTGACAGGCGTGCAAAGCGCCCTGTTCAATGGCGACGACGCGGTGCTGTTGATTTTCAAAAACGGCTACACCTCGGCCACCGGCACGCAAGACATCATCAACACGCCCACCGACATGGCCAAAGAACTGGCGGGCGACAAGCGCCAGAGCATGGTGCACACCAACCAGACCATCGAGTCGACCCTCAAGGGCCTCGGCGTGCAGTGGCTGCGCACGGTGCACACCTACGAAGTGAGCCACATGCAGGCCACGCTCACGGAAGCATTCACCACCGAGTTTCAGGGCCTGAAGGTCATCGTGGCCGAAGGCGAATGCCAGCTGGAGCGCCAGCGCCGCATCAAGCCCTGGCTGGCTTCGCTACTGTCCAAAGGCGAGCGGGTCGAGCGCGTGAAGTACGGCGTGGACGAAGATGTGTGCAACGGCGACCATGCCTGCATTCGCCTGTCGGGCTGCCCCACCCTCACGCTCAAGGACAACCCCGATCCGCTCAAAGTGGATCCGGTGGCCACCGTGATCGACGGCTGCGTGGGCTGCGGTCTGTGCGGCGAGAACGCGCACGCAGCCACGCTGTGCCCGTCTTTTTACCGCGCCGAAGTGGTGCAAAACGCCAAATGGCACGAACGGTTGTGGCACAGCGTGCAAAGCCGCATCGTGCGCCTGCTGCAACCGGCCTGACACACCACACCGAGACCCCCTATGACCCAAGCGATTTCCATTTTGCTGTGCGCCCTCGGTGGCGAAGGCGGCGGTGTGCTGGCCGACTGGTTGGTAGACGTGGCCCGCCAGGCCGACCACCCTGCACAAGCCACCTCGATACCGGGCGTGGCTCAGCGCACCGGAGCGACCACGTACTACCTCGAAATTTTCCCATTGCCCCACAGTGCACTGGGGGGCAGGCGGCCCGTGCTGGGTCTGAACCCCCTGCCCGGCCGACTCGATGCCCTGGTGTCTTCCGAATTGCTGGAGACCGCAAGGCAGATCGGCAACGGCCTGACTTCGGCAGAGCACAGCTGCGTGATCACCTCCTCTTCGCGCATTCTGACCACGCTCGAAAAAATGAGCATGGGCGATGGCCGCCAGGACGATGCCGCGCTGATCAAGCTGGTGCGTACACACAGCAAAACGCACCATTTGGTGAACATGGCACGGATGACCCAAGAAGCAGGCACCGTGGTCAGCGCCGTGATGCTGGGCTGCATTGCCGCCAGCGGCTTGCTGCCCTTTGCACGCACCGATTACGAGGCCGTGATTGGTCACACCGGCAAAGCCGCCAAGGCCAGCCTGCGCGGTTTTGGCATGGGCTATGACGCCATCGCTGCGCAGCGCGCGCAGCAAAATTTCATTGAAGCGGTGATGACGCCAGTCCCATCGCGTGCACCCGCCGTGCCTGCAGCCGTTTCACAGGCCTTTCCAGCCCCCTTGCAGCCCATGGTATCGCTGGGCTATGCCCGTGTGCTGGAATACCAGAACCTGGCCTACGCTCAAAGCTACTTGCAGCAACTGAATGCCATTTGGGACACAGAAAAAAAGGTGGCACCTGACAACAGCACTTGGCCGGTGACCGAAGAATGTGCCCGCTGGTTGGCCTTGTGGATGGCGTTTGACGACGTGATCCGCGTGGCCGATCTCAAGAGCCGCACATCGCGTCTGGACAGGGTGCGCGGCGAGGTCAAGGCGCAAGACACCGACTTGTTGAAAATCTACGACCACTTCAAACCAGGTGTTCCTGAATTGGCAGGGCTCTTGCCTGCCCGCTGGGCGCAAGGTTTGATGCGGTGGGACCGTGCGCGCATGGCCAAAGGCCAAGGCCCATGGGCCCTGCCTTTGAAGATCGGCACCCACTCGGTCATGGGCATGCTGGCCCTGCGCCTGATGGCCAGCCTCAAAGTCGCAAGGCCGTGGGGCAGCCGATTCAAGGCCGAACAGCAAGCCATCGCTCAATGGACGCAGGCCGTGATCCAGGCGACCCAACGCGACCATGCACTGGGGCACGAGGTGGCCCGCTGCGGCCAACTCATCAAGGGCTACGGCAGCACCAACGAGCGCGGCAAAGACAATCTGATGCACATCATTGCCCACGCTGCCCTGCCCCGCGAAGGCCAAAGCAGCGCCGAGCAAATCCAGCACATCGCACGCATACGGCAAGCCGCCTTGCAAGACGAGGCAGGTAAATCCCTGGATGCAGCATTGATCCAAAGTGGTGCGCCTGCACGCCCTGTGGTGCCGCAGCCTATCCGCTGGATGAAAAACCCACGGACCACCGCATGAACTGGCCCTGTCATCTTGGGTACAACCCCAGTACCTCACCCTCTCAAAAGAGGTCTAGGATGAGCCCACGTTTTCATCACCCCCATCACGTTCAACAACACACCGGAGACACTCGATGAACTTTCAGCAAACCAAACGATTGCTCACCTTGAGCGCATCGCTGGCCGCCCTGGCCTTGGGCACCGCGGCCCAAGCACAAGACAAAAGCATGATGATCAAGATGTCCAGCTGGGTGCCCGCGCAGCATGCGCTGAACCCGGCCTTGCAAGCTTGGGGCGAGAGTCTCAAGAAAGCCTCGGGAGGCACACTCAACACCACCTTGTTCCCCTCCGAGCAACTGGGCAAAGCCTTTGACCATTACGACATGGCGCGCGACGGCATTGCCGACTTCTCGTATGTGAACCCCGGCTACCAGCCTGGCCGCTTCCCCATCTTTGCAGCCACTTCTCTGCCCTTCATGATCAACAACGCCAAAGCCGGTTCGGCCGCGGTGGACGCCTGGTACCGCAACTACGCTGCCAAGGAAATGAAAGAAGTGCATTTCTGCTTTGCCTTTGTGCACGATCCAGGCGCGTTCCACTCACGCAAGAAAATCGTCTTGCCCACCGACATCAAAGGCATGAAAGTGCGCCCCGCCACGGCCACCGTGGGCCAGGTCATCACCATGCTGGGCGGCACCAACGTGCAAGCCTCGGCACCTGAATCACGCGACATGCTTGAGCGCGGCGTGGCCGATGCGATCACCTTCCCATGGGGCTCCTTGACCTTGTTTGGCATCGACAAAGTGGTCAAGTACCACATGGATGTACCTTTCTACGTGACGCCTTTTGTGTGGGTCATGAACAAGGACAAATACACCGCCCTGTCGGCCACACAAAAAGCTGCTGTGGACAGCCACTGCACCAGCGAATGGGCTGAAAAAGTCGGCAGTGCCTGGGCTGACTTTGAAATTTCCGGACACACCAAACTGGCCGCAGACAGCAGCCGTGAGGTGTACAAACTCACACCCGACCAGATCAAAACTTGGAAAGACGCCGTCGCCCCAGCTGAAAAGCAGTGGGGTGAAGACGTGAAAAAACGCGGAGAAGACCCCACTGCCGTGATGAACGCTTTGCGCCAAACCCTGGCCAAGTACAAATCAGCCATGTAAGGACGCGGCATGCACAGCTCGACCGTGGTCAAAAAAAATGTCTTTGACCGCATCATTGATTCCATCGAGTGGATGGCCGCCATGTTCGTTGGACTGGTGGCGGCCAACATCTTCATCTCGGTGTTGTTGCGCAAATTCTTCAGCACCTCGATCCCGGACGCTTACGACTTCGGTCGTTTGATGCTGGGCATCCTGATCTTTTGGGGCATTGCAGCCACCAGCTACCGGGGCAGCCACATCACGGTGGACCTGATCTGGAGTTTGTCGAATGCACGCCTCAAACGCTTCATCGATGTCTTTGCGACCTTGGTGCTGCTCTTTGTCGTCACGGTGCAAACCATCATGTTGTTCGACAAGGTGCGCGGCACCTACAACGACAACGTGCTGACCTACGACCTGAACCTGCCCACCTGGCCGTTTTTTGCCATCGCGTGGATGGGGGACGTGTGCGCTGTGTTGTTGATTGCCATACGCACCTGGCGCTTGATCTTCCAGCCCGAAACGCTGGAAGAACATCCTGAACTTAAAGACGTGGAGTAAGGCATGGATCTGAGTCCTGATGCCGTAGCCATCATTGGCTTTCTGGTGCTGTTTGGCCTGATGCTTTTGCGTGTGCCCGTGGGCATGGCGATGGGGCTGGTGGGGGTCAGCGGATACGCCTACATCGCAGGGCCAGGCCCTGCGCTCAAGCTGATTGGACAGTCGTCCATGCGCACGGTGACCGATTACACCTTCGGGGTGATTCCCATGTTCATGCTGATGGGCGCTTTTGTGTCTGTCTCGGGCGTGAGCAAGGAGCTGTTCCGCGCGGCCAATGCCTTCATCGGGCACATGCGCGGCGGACTGGGTGTGGCCACGGTGCTCGCTTGCGGTGGCTTTGCGGCCATTTGCGGCTCGTCAGTGGCCACAGCGGCCACCTTCTCATCGGTGGCCTACCCTGAGATGCGCCGCTTTGGTTATCCCCAGTCGTTCTCGACCGGTGTGATCGCTGCAGGCGGCACCTTGGGTGCCATGCTGCCGCCATCGACTGTGCTGGCGGTGTACGCCATCTTGACGCAACAAGACATCGGCAAGCTCTTCATGGCCGGCATCGTGCCAGGCTTGCTGGCCATGCTGCTGTACGTCGTCACCATCATGATCATCGTGCGCGTCAAGCCGGACTTGCTGCCTCGCGGCGAACAAAAGTCATGGGGTGAACGCTTCAGCGGACTCAAAGATGTTTGGGCACCTCTGGTGCTGTTCATGTTCGTGATCGGCGGTTTGTATGGTGGCTTCTTCACACCCACCGAGGCAGGTGGCGTCGGCGCCAGTGGTGCCTTCCTCTTGGGTGTATTGCGTGGCAAGCTCGATCGCGCAGGCATCCGCGAAGCCTTGCTGTCGGCCACGCGGACATCGGCAGCGGTGTTCACGGTGCTGATTGGTGCCTTGTTGTTTGGTTACTTTTTAACCATCACGCAAGTGCCCCAAAAACTGACCGAAATGCTCACAGGTCTGGGCGTCGGCCGTTACGGCATTCTGGCGCTCATCATGGTCATGTACCTGGTGCTGGGCTGCTTGATGGATGCCATGGCCATGATCATCCTCACGGTGCCCATCATCTATCCTGTGATCGTCCAGCTGGGCTTTGACCCGATCTGGTTTGGCGTGATCATCGTGATGACCGTCGAGCTGGGCCTGATCCACCCGCCTGTCGGCATGAACGTCTTCGTCATCAAAAGCGTGGTCAAAGACGTGAGCTTCACCACGATCTTCAAAGGGGTCATCCCCTTTGTTGTGACCGATTTGTTCCGTCTGGTGATTCTGATCAGCTTCCCGGCCATTGCGCTGTGGCTGCCGTCCAAGATGGGTTGAAGCCTCTGTCGCTCCAGAACAAAGGGCGATGCTGCACAAGCGGCATCGCCCTTTTTAATGGGATGCTCAGACCCCGGCGAGTTCTCGCAAGGCCTGCGGATTGGGCAAACCCAGCACACGACCAGCGCCACTGATGAGCTGACGATCACGCAAGTGCCGCAGCACCCGCGAGAAAGTTTCAGGTGCGATGCCCAGTTGCGCTGCGATGGTGCGTTTACGTTCACGCAAAGTGACCGCCAAACCGCCCACATGCACATCGGGCTCGGCATGGCGCAGCAGCCATTCGGCACATCGCGCATCAGCATCTTTGGCCAAGCGACTGACAGCCAACTCGGATTGCTGCCGCTGCTGTTTGGCCATGTCCATCAACAGGGCTTGCGAGGGATCGGGCATGCCCTCGACTTGAGCCATAAACTCGGACACCGCCACCTGGTGCAAATACACAGGTGTCAGGGCCACAGCATCGACTACATGGGCCAAACCCAACAAACCTGAAGACGCTTCCAACCAACAAGGCCCTTCAACTTCTCCCAACTGGTGCAGCATCTCGCCTTGCTGCAAGAACCCCAGCACAACCCGCCCCTGCAAGAGATGTAAGACGGGATCTGATGCATCTCCTCGGCGCAGCAAGACCGCTCCAGCTTTCAGGAAAACGGAGGACTCAGGTGTAGAGGACACAACGGGGGTAAGCATGATAGGCATGAATGTGCCAGAGCTCAGCCCCCATCGCTTTGACGCAAATCAACGGACACGAAAGCCCATTTCGCCCCGTACTTATTCCACCCAAATCGCCCTGAAGTCGTTCACATTGGTGTGCGTGGGGCCGGTGATGACCAGATCACCCAGTGCTTCAAAGTAGCCGTAGGCGTCGTTGCGTTGCAAGTAGGCGTCGATCTTGTGGCCCAGCGCCAGCGCACGCGACAAGGTGTCAGGGCTCACACGGGCACCGGCGTTGTCTTCGATGCCGTCGATGCCATCGGTGTCGGCGGCCAGCGCCCACACGCCGCTTTGACCTTGCAGGGCCTGGGCCAAACCCATGCAGAACTCACCCGCCCGGCCACCACGCCCACGCGCTGTGCCAGCGGGCTGGGGCTTGATGGTCACGGTGGTCTCGCCACCGCTCAAGATCACGCAGGGCTTTTGGAAAGGCCCCAAGCCCTTGGCCGCAGCGCGGGCCAGGGCGGCATGCACCTTGCCCACTTCACGCGATTCACCTTCGATCTCGTCGCTCAAGATGTAGGCATTCACGCCCATGGCGCGGGCAGCCTCGGCCGCGGCTTCGAGTGACTGCTGCGGCGTGGCCGTCATGTGCAGGCTGTGCCCGTCAAAAACCGGCGAGCCGGGCTTGGGGGTTTCCCAAGTGCCTGCTTGCAAGGCCTGCAGCGCCAAAGGCGGTACGTCGATGGCGTAGCGCTGCAAGATGGCCAGCGCGTCAGCACAGGTGCTGGCATCGGCCACCGTGGGGCCACTGGCGATGATGGACGGGTCATCGCCCGGCACATCGCTGATGGTGAGGGTGACCACCCGCGCAGGCGCACAAGCGGCAGCCAGGCGACCGCCCTTGATGCGCGAGAGGTGCTTGCGCACGCAGTTCATCTCGGCAATGTTGGCCCCGCTGGCCAGCAGTTGGCGGTTGATGGCTTGCTTGTCTTCCAGGCTGATGCCCTCAGCGGGCAAAGTGAGCAGAGCCGAACCACCGCCTGAAATCAGGCACAGCACCAAGTCGTCCGCCGTGAGGCCTTGGGTCAATTCCAGGATGCGCTCGGCGGCCTTCAGTCCTGCTGCATCAGGCACAGGATGTGAAGCCTCCACCACCTCGATGCGCTCGGGCAAGCCCGCAGGGCGCGGTGGCGTGTGGCCGTAGCGCGTCACCACCAAACCCGACAGCGGCGCGTCTTGCGGCCAAAGCGCTTCAACCGCTTGCGCCATCGCACCACCGGCCTTGCCCGCCCCCAGCACCAAGGTGCGGCCCTTCGGTGGCAAGGGCAAATGAGCTGCTGTGTTGTGAAGCGGCAAGGCACGTTTGACCGCCACGTTGTACAGGTGGCGCAGCGCGGTTTGAGGGTCGGTCATCAGAATATCAATCCGTTCAAATTCGAGCCCCAAGGATAAAGGGTTTCTCGCTTGATACGCACCGAACTCATGCTGTCGGCATCACGTGATCAACAGGTGGCATCGGGCGAGATGCTGCCGCGATCCAGAAAAAAGATTTTCATGTGCGCCCGTCACGCTCAGTCTGCCGTGATTCTGGCACCCTGAATCACGCGGCCCCAATACGCCAGCTCTTTGCGGGTGTAATCCCCCAACTGTGCGGGCCCCATGTAGTCCACCAATGTGCCTGCATCTTCGGCTTTTTTCCTCAATTCTGGCGAGGCCAGAATTTTGGCAATCTCTGCATTGATTTGCTGGACGACATCATTTGGCGTTCCGGCTGGCGCATACAGCGCAAACCAGGAGTCGAGCGTGAAGTCTTTCAGATCCGACTCCCGCGTTGTCGGCACTTGCGGCAGGGACGACAGGCGTGCGCTGCTGGTGACTCCCAGCCCCTTGAGTTTGTCGGCCTTGATGTGGCTCACCACCGATGCTGGCGTGGTGAAGAACAAGTCCACCTGCCCGCCCAACAAATCCTGCACCGCAGGTCCGGCCCCTTTGTAGGGCACATGGGTGAGGGACGTGCCTGTCATTTGCTTGAAGAGTTCACCCGCGATGTGCTGGATCGACCCATTGCCCGAAGAGGCGTAGTTGAGCTTGTCCGGATTGGCCTTGGCGTAAGCCACCAATTCACGCAAATTGTTGACCGGCAAATTGGGACGCGCAGCCACCACCTGTGGCGCGCGGGTCAGCATGGCCACGGGCGTGAAGTCCTTGATCGGGTCCCAACCCGCTTTCTTGAACAGGTGTGGATTGCCCACCTGGTAGCCGCTGTAGGCCAGCAGCAGCGTGTACCCATCCGGCTTGGCTTTGGCCACCAGTTGGTTGCCGATGTTGCCTGAGGCACCTGCCTTGTTGTCCACCACAACCGGCTGACCCAAGGCGCGGGACAAGGGTTCGGCGATCAAACGCGCCGTGAAATCGGTCGTTCCCCCGGGGGCGCTGGGCACCACGATGGTGACGGGCCGATCCGGGAACTTGCCCTGGGCCAGCACCGTCGGGGTCAACACCGCAGCCACCACAGCGCAGAGCGCGCCCATCCATTGACGTTTTTGCATAAGGGTCTCTTGGTGAGGAAGGGGTCAGATCAGCACCGACAGCTCGATCAAATTAAAGTCCGGATCACGCACATAGACCGACCGGATCTTGGCGGTGGCGCCCGTACGCACCACCGGGCCTTCGTCGATGGGCCAGTTGCAAGCCTGCAGCTTTTGAATGACCTCTTCCAAAGGAATCTGCACAATGAAGCACAGGTCCAACGCACCCGGCACAGGCAAATGGGCCTTGGGCTCGAATTCTTTGCCCTGCACATGCAGGTTGATCTTTTGATTGCCAAACTTGAAAGCGCGGCGCTCCACGGGCGGCGTGCCGCCAATGAAGCTTTCGAGCTGCATGCCCAGCACGCGGGTGTAAAAGTCCACACACTCGGCCTCGCGGGCTGTGGTCAGGACCAGGTGGTCAAGGTGATCGATCATGAAAACGCCTTTTTCAATTCGGCCACCGACGGTGGCGCAGGGTGTAAATCGGTGATGCGACCGCTCTTGGCCACCTGGCCAGGCACCGCATGGCCCACGCTGGCAGGCAGCTCACGCGCGATGGGCAACAAGCGTCCAAGGTCGATGCCGGTGTCATAACCCATGGCGTCCAACATGTGGATCGCGTCCTCGCTGCTGATGTTGCCGCTGGCGCCCGGCGCGTAAGGGCAGCCGCCCAAGCCCCCCAGCGAGCCATCAAAACGGTCGATGCCCGACTGCGCAGCGGCTAACACATTGGCCAGGCCCATGCCCCGCGTGTTGTGAAAGTGCAGCGTCAGCTGCAAGTTGGGAAAACGCGATCGCAGCACATCACACATCTGCGCCACCTGCGCGGGGTGGGCCATGCCCGTGGTGTCGCAAATTGTCAAACCGCGCACACCCAAATCGGCAAAGCGCTGGACCCATTGCATCACCTCCGTCTGCGGTACCTCGCCCTCCATCGGGCAGCCAAAGCAGGCCGACAAGGACACGTTGATGGGCACCTGCGCACCATAGCGTTCAATCACCTCGCGCAAGGCCGAAAAGCTGTGCTCACGCGGCATGCGCAGGTTGGCCAGGTTGTGCGTCTCGGACGTGGACATGACCAGGTTGAACTCGTCAGGACTTGATTCCATCGCACGCTCGGCCCCCCGCAAGTTGGGCACCAGCACGGTGTACTCCACACCCGGCACGCGCTCGATGCGGCCCATCACCTCTTCGGCATCGCGCAGCATCGGGATGGCCTTGGCCGAGGTGAACGAGGTCACCTCGATCTTGGCGTATCCACACTGGCTCAGCGCATTGATCAAGGCCACCTTGTGGTCCGTGGGCACAAATTCCGGCTCCATCTGAAAGCCGTCACGGGTCACCACTTCATTGAAAAGAATTTTTTGCTTCATGTTTTGCTGCCCACAATGCCGCGTGCTTTCAAGGATTGGATCTGCTCGGCTGTCAAACCCATCTCGGCCAAAATCTGGTCGGTGTCCTGCCCCAGCTGCGGGGCGTTGCGCCGATGCTGACCCGGTGTTGCCGACAGCTTGGGCACGATGCCAGGCACCGTCAGGGTGCTGCCGTCGTCCATCTCCACGGCTTGCAACATGCCGCGCGCCTGGTAGTGCGGATCGGCGGCGATGTCGGCCACGGTGTAAATGCGCCCGGCAGGCACCGATGCTTTGTCCAGCGCCTCCAGCACCTCGGCCACCGGGTGCTGAGCCGTCCACGCACCAATGGCGGCGTCCAGTTCAGCCACGCGTGCGACACGGCCTGCGTTGTCGGCCAGCGCTGGATCGTTGGCCAGGTCCGGCCGTTCGATCAAGGCCATCAGGCGTTTGAAGATGCTGTCGCCATTGCCTGCCACCAGAGCGTACGCCCCATCCTGACACAAGTAAGCATTGGTGGGCGCGATGCCCGGCAAGGCGCTGCCTGCTGGCTCACGCACTGCACCGAACGCGCTGTACTCGGGCAGCAAACTCTCCATGCAGTTGAACACCGCCTCGTACAAGGCCACATCAATCACCTGACCTTGGCCCGTCGCGTGCCGGTGCTGCAAAGCCAGCAAAATGCCAATGACCCCGTGCAAGGCCGACAGGGTGTCCCCGATGCTCACGCCCACACGCACAGGCACCCGACCTGGCTCTGCGGTCAGGTGACGCAAGCCGCCCATGGCCTCGCCAATCACGCCAAAGCCCGGACGGTTGCGGTAAGGGCCGGTCTGGCCGCAACCACTGATGCGCAGCACGATCAAGCGCGGGTTGCTGGCCATCAACACATCGGGCGACAGGCCCCAGCCTTCCAACGCGCCGGGGCGGAAGTTTTCGATCAGCACATCGGCCTCAGAGGCCAGTTTGCGAACCAGGTCTTGGCCCTCGGGTGTGCGCAAATCCAGCGCCAGCGAACGCTTGTTGCGCGACTGCACCTGCCACCAGACCGAAGTCCCGTCCTTGAGCATGCGCCATTTGCGCAGTGGGTCACCGCTGTCTGGCGGTTCGATCTTGATGACTTCGGCACCAAAGTCGGCCAAGGTCTTGGCGGCAAACGGCCCCGCGATCAGCTGGCCCAGCTCCAGCACTTTCAGGCCTGAAAGTGCGGCAAGTTCTGGCGTGGTGTGAGCAGTGCTGGTGGAGTTCATGCCCCGCAGTGTCTTGCGGATGCAGCGTCTCGTCTATTTGTCAGTCCATCAGGCTGCCTTCGCATTTTGCGAAGACGAATGCAGGAAATCCCTGAAATCCGTGACACCCGCATCGGCCTCCTTGCGGATGCCCACCTTCAGTTGACGACGGGCCCAGTCGTCCTTCAGCGGACGCCAGCTCAGCTGCATGGCCCGCACAATGGGCAAAGCCGCCGCTTTGGGCAACAGTGCAATGCCCAAACCCGAGGCCACCATGTGCCCCACGGCATCAAAGCTGCGCACCTGCATGCGCAGCTTGAGCGTTCGACCTGCGGCCATGGCCGCGCTTTGCTGTTGCTGCAGCAGGGCAGCGCCAGGATTGAGGCTGACCCAAGACTCGTCCAGCGCATCGGCAAAAGCCAGTGCAGACTTGCCCACCAAAGCGTGGCGCTTGGGCAGGATGAGCACCAACTCGTCCTGACGGAAGTCCCGAACGTCCAGGCCATCGGTGTCGGGGCCTTCCACAAAGACGCCCACGTCGGCCCGCCCCTCTCGCAAAGCCTGCACCACGTGCTCAGAGACCTGCTCTTCCAGATCGATCTGCACTTCAGGATGCAAGTGCGTGTACTCGGCCATCAGTGGCGGCAGAAACTGGTTGATGGCGGCTGTGCCCGCAAACAGGCGCAAATGCCGGGCAATGCCCTGGTTCAGATCGACCAGTTCACTCACCAGACCGTCCATCTCCTGCAGCAAGGCCAAGCCCCTGCGCATGAAGATCCGGCCTGCCGGTGTGATGCTCAAGCCACGCGAATGCCGCTCAAACAGTTGGCTGCCTGTGGCCGATTCCAGCTCTTTCAAGCGCCGACTGGCGGCAGGCAGCACCAAATTGCACTGCCTTGCCGCCGTCGTCAGACTGCCCGTCTGGGCACACAGCACCGCCAATCGGATCGACACAAAATCAAATCGCGCCAGGTTGTATCCGGGCATGGACATCCGCACATCTCCAGAAAATTTTGCTCTGCCCTATTGTGCTGAACCTCCAAGGCGATCCGATCAAGGTCACTCAATCGGCGTACACACCCGCCGCCTTGATGACCGGTGCCCACTTGGCCACTTCGGACATCACAAAGGACTTGTGACCTGCTGGGTCGTTGCGAGCATCGTTGATGACGGAGGCACCGCCGGCATCTTGCTTGCGGATGAACTCGGGGTCTTTGACGGCCACCTTGAGCGCGTCATTGAGTTTTTTCAGGACGGCTGGGGGCGTGCCCTTGGGCGCATACAAGCCTTGCCAGATCGTGATGCTGAAATCCTTGAGCCCAGCTTCCTGCATGGTGGGCAGGTCCTTGAGCACAGGCGAGGTCAAACGCGTGGACGTGGTGACCGCAAACGGCTTGACCTTTTTACCTTCGATCTGCGGGATCGTGGTGGTGGTCTGGTCGCACATCAGGTCAATCTGCCCACCGATCAAATCGGTCATGGCCGGAGCCGTGCCTTTGTAGGGCACGGAGGTCATGTCCACCTTGACCGTGGACTGGAACAGCATGCCGCACAGGTGAGACGCCGAGCCGGGCCCCGCATTGGAGATGTTGATCTTGCCCTTGTTGGCGTTGATCCAGCTCACCAGCTCAGTCATGTTGTTGGCAGGCAGGTTCGGGCGACCGATCAAGCTCATGGGGTTCTCGCTCACAAGACCCAGGTACTCAAAGTCCTTTTCGACGTTGTAGGGCAAGGTGCGAAAGAAACTGACCAAAGTCGCCTGCGCAATGTGCGTGAACAAGAGCGTGTAGCCGTCAGGCGATGCCTTAGCCACCTTGTTGGTCCCAATCGAGCCCGAAGCGCCCGCCGCGTTGTCGATCACGATGCTGTGCCCGCCCATGGCCTTGCTCATGGCTTGCGCCAGATCGCGTGCGGCCTTGTCGGTGGGCCCACCCGCTGCGTAGGGCAACACAAAGGTGATGGGTTTGTTGGTTGCGGGGTAGTCCTGTGCAAACGCGTTCACAGACGCCAGCAGCACACACACCGTGGCAAGGGGGAGAAACTTGGAGCGCATGTTCATCTCTTTCAAAAATGCAAGGCCAAACCTCACTCTGTTGAAGATCATGGCCTCAAGCCAAGGCCTTGCATACCGCCTGGGTGACATCCACCGTGAGGGCTTTCCCACCCAGGTCGCCCGTGTGCAAGGCAGGGTTGGCGGTCACGGCCTCGACGGCTTGCATCAAACGCTTGGCCGCATCGTGCTCACCCAGATGTTCCAGCAACATGACCACCGACCAAAAGGTGCCCACTGGATTGGCGAGGCCTTTGCCCATGATGTCGAAAGCCGAGCCGTGGATGGGCTCGAACATGCTGGGGTAACGGCGCTCGGGGTCGATGTTGCCCGTAGGCGCAATGCCCAGGCTGCCCGCCAGGGCGGCGGCCAGATCGCTCAAGATGTCGGCATGCAAGTTGGTGGCGACGATGGTGTCGAGCGTCGCTGGACGGTTGACCATGCGGGCGGTGGCCGCATCGACCAGTTCCTTGTCCCACTTCACATCGGGGAACTCTTTGGAAATTTGCAGCGCGATCTCGTCCCACATGACCATGGCGTGGCGCTGCGCATTGCTCTTGGTCACCACGGTGAGCAGCTTGCGCGGGCGCGACTGCGCCAGCTTGAAGGCATAACGCAAGATGCGCTCAACGCCCGCGCGGGTCATGATGGACACGTCGGTGGCCGCCTCGATGGGGTGGCCTTGGTGCACACGGCCACCCACGCCGGAGTATTCGCCTTCGGAGTTCTCGCGCACGATGACCCAGTCCAGGTCTTTGGGCGTGCATCGCTTGAGCGGCGCGTCGATGCCCGGCAGGATGCGCGTGGGGCGCACGTTGGCGTACTGGTCAAAGCCCTGGCAGATTTTGAGGCGCAGACCCCACAGCGTGATGTGGTCGGGGATGTGCGGGTCACCCGCTGAGCCGAAAAGAATAGCGTCTTTGTGGCGCAGTGCGTCCAGGCCATCGGCGGGCATCATCACGCCGTGCTCGCGGTAGTAGTCGCCGCCCCAGCCAAAGTTTTCAAACTCAAAAGCAAAAGTGCCACAGGCCTTGGCCAGCACCTCCATGACCTGCTGGCCTGCGGGGATGACTTCTTTGCCAATGCCGTCTCCGGGGATGGTGGCGATGCGGTAGGTTTTCATGGTGATTGTGCTTAAAGGTGAAAAAGGATGGCGGCATTGTGCCGCGCTCCATTCTCAATAAACACCCTAAAATTCAATCCATTGTTAACCCGAAATCAACAATGGAACCTCGCTTGCAAGCCGCCGATCTGGGCTTTTTCACGGCACTGGCCATGGCCGGCAGCCTGAGCGCCGCCGCCCGCGAGATGCGCATCACCACCGCTGCCGTGAGCAAACGCCTGTCGCAAATGGAAGCCCGCTTGGGCGTGCCCCTGATCAACCGCACCACGCGGCGCATGAGCCTGACGGTGGAAGGCGAAACCGTGTTGCGCCACGCCCGCAGCATCCTGGCCGAAATGGCCGACTTGGAGCAGCAACTCGGTGCCAGCCGCTCCACGCCCAGCGGCCTGCTGCGCGTGAACGCCACACTGGGCTTTGGCCGCAGCCACATGGGGCCGCTGATCAGCCGCTTTGTGCAGCAGTACCCGCAAGTCGATGTGCAGCTGCAGCTGTCGGTGGACCCGCCTTCGCTGAGTGACGACGCCTTTGATGTGTGCATCCGCTTTGGCCCGCCACCCGATGCGCGGGTCATCGCCCGCAAGATCGCCAGCAACCAGCGCCTGCTGTGCGCATCGCCCGCCTACATCACACGCCACGGCGAACCCAAAAGCCCGGCCGACCTGGCACGGCACAACTTCATCAGCATCCGCCAGGGCGACGAAGCCTATGGCGTGATCAAGCTCACGCGCGGGCGCACGGGCAAAACCGAAACCATCAAGACCCGCGGCAACCTGACCACCAACGACGGCAGCATCGCCGTGCAATGGGCACTGGACGGCCACGGCATCCTGATGCGCGCCGAGTGGGACATCCGCGAGCACCTGGCGCAAGGCCAGCTGGTGCAGCTGCTGCCGCAGCACCACACGCCCGATGCGGACATCTATGCTGTCTATCCGGCCCAGCATAAATCGGCTGCGAGGGTGCGGGCTTTTGTGGACTTTGTGGCGGAGGCGTTCAGGCCAGCCAGGCTTTGATGCGGCTGTTCATTTTTTCAGCCGAAATGCCGTAGCGGTCGTGCAGTGTGGGCAGCGCGCCTGCGTCGAGGAATTCGTCAGGCAGCGCCAGCATGCGGAACTTGCTTGGCATCACACCTTCACGCATCAGCAAGCTGGCCACCGCCTCGCCCAAGCCCCCCACTATCGAGTGGTTCTCGGCCACCACCACCAGGCGGCCGGGCTTGCGCACCTCGGCCAGGATGGTGGCGTCGTCCAGCGGCTTGATGGTCGGGCAGTGCAGCACGGCCACATTGACCTTGTCGGCCTCCAGTTGCTTGGCGACTTCCAGCGTGCGCATGGTCATGAAGCCGCTGGAGATCACTAACACATCTGCACCTTCGCGCAACATCTTGGCCTTGCCCAATTCAAAGGTGTAGTTGTATTCGTCCAGCACCAACGGCACATTGCCACGCAGCAGGCGCATGTAGACCGGGCCTTGATGCGCCGCGATCTGCGGCACCGCCTGCTCGATGTCGAGCGCATCGCAAGGGTCCACCACCGTGAGGCCCGGAATGGCGCGCATCATCGCGAGGTCTTCGGTGGCCTGGTGGCTGGGGCCGTAGCCCGTGGTCAAGCCCGGCAGAGCGCAGCAGATTTTCACATTCAGGTTTTCTTCGGCGATCACCTGGTGAATGAAGTCATACGCCCGGCGGGTGCCAAACACCGCATAGGTCGTGGCGAATGGCACCAGGCCTGTTTTGGCCATGCCGCCAGCTGCGCCCATGAGCAGCTGTTCGGCCATGCCCATCTGGAAAAAGCGCTCCGGGTAGGCCTGCGCAAACAGGTGCAGGTCGGTGTACTTGGCCAGGTCCGCCGTCATGCCCACCACTTCGGGGTGCTCGGCGGCGTATGCCACCAGCGCCTTGCCAAAGGGGGCAGCTTGCACGCGCTGGCCTTCGGTGGCGATGGAGGCGATCATGGCCGAGGTGGTCAGCCGGGGTTTCTTGTCGGTCACTGCGTTCATCTCATTCGCCTCAGGGTTGGTTCGCGTCCAGGATTTCAAGGGCCTGCTGCCACTCGGGTGGATCAACACGAATAAAGTGGTTCTTCTCGCGCGACTCCAGGAAAGGCACGCCCTTGCCCATCAGCGTGTCGCACAGGATCACGCGCGGCTTGGCATCGGTCAAAGCATGCGCCGTGTCAAAGGCACGCAGCACGGCGGGCAGGTGGTTGCCATCCACGCGCTGCACATGCCAGCCAAAGGCAGCCCACTTGTCGGCCAATGGTTCAAAGCCCAGCACCTTGGTGGACGGGCCATCGGCCTGCTGGTTGTTGATGTCGACCATGCAGATCAGGTTGCCCAGCCCGTGGTGCGCGGCAGACATGGCCGCCTCCCACACCGAGCCTTCGTCCAGCTCGCCGTCGGACATGGAGTTGTAGACAAAGGCCGGGCTCTTTTGGTGTCGCAGACCCAGCGCGATGCCCACAGCAATCGGCAAGCCCTGGCCGAGGGAGCCGCCTGAAATTTCCATGCCCGGCGTGTAGGTGGCCATGCCCGACATGGGCAGTCGGCTGTCGTCACTGCCATACGTCTCCAGTTCGGACTCGGGGATGATCCCGGCCTCGATCATGGCGGCATAGTGCGCAATCGCGTAATGGCCGTGTGAGAGCAAAAAGCGGTCGCGGTCGGCCCATTCAGGGTCATCCTTGCGAAAGCTCATGGCATGGCCATAGGCCACAGCCAGCACGTCGGCATAGCCCAGGGCCTGGCCCACGTAGCCTTGGCCCTGCACTTCGCCCATGCGCAGGGCGTAACGGCGGATGCGCCAGGCCACTTGGGCCAATTCTTGAAGGTTGCTCATGTCAGTTCAGAAGATGGATTGAGGGTTCAGCGGATGATCAGCCAGGGCAGGTAAGCAAAGCCCAGCAGCAAACCGATGGCCACTGCGTAGAAAGGAATCAGCTCCTTGACCACATCGCCGATGCGCACCTTGGCGATCGAGCTGGTGATGAAAAGCGTGGTGCCGATCGGCGGGTGGTAGAGGCCAATGGACAGGTTCACGATCATCATGATGCCCAGCTGGATGGTGTCCATGCCCACGGCAGAGGCCAGCGGCACAAACATCGGCGTGAGCAACAGCACCGCTGCAGGCAAGTCGATGAACATGGCCACCGCCAGCATGATCAGGTTCATGGCCAGGATGATCAGCCAAGGTTGTTGCAGCGTCTCTTTGGCGTATTGCGTGAAGGCAGCAGGCAGTTGTTCGTAAGTCACGATCCAGCCCACCACACTCGACGCCATGATGATCAAGAGCACCACACCGGTGGACACGCCGGCTTCAATGGCAGCGGCCTTGAGTTTCGTCAGGTTCAGGTCGCGGTAGACCAGGCCCGACACCACCAGCGCATACAACGTGGACATGACGCTCACCTCGGTGGGTGTGGCGATGCCAAAGCGCAAGAAGATGATGATCAAGACAGGCATGGCCAGGGCAGGCCCTGCGTGCAACAGCTGGTGACCAAAATCGCTCCACACAAACGGCGTGGTGTCGCGTGGGAAGTTACGGCGACGGCCCTGCACATAGCAGACCAACATGAAGCCACCGCACATCAAAAGACCAGGCAAGATGCCCGCCACAAACAGCGCGCCAATGGAGGCACCCGAGACCAGCGCATACACGATCATCGGGATCGAGGGCGGGATCAGGATGTCGATGGTCGCTGCAGCGGCCAGCGTGCCTGCGGCAAATGGTGCGGGGTAACCCAGCTTCTTGAGCCAGGGAATCAGCATGGAGCCAATCGCCGAAGCGTCAGCCACGGCCGAGCCTGACACACCGCCAAAGATGGTGGACGACAACACGCCCACCTGGGCAGGGCCGCCATGCACACGGCCGATCATCATGGTCAGCAAATTGACCAGGCTTTGACCGAGTCGGCCGCTGACCATCAGCGCACCGGTCATCATGAAAAAGGGAATCGCAATCAGCGGAAAGCTTTGCGTTTGCGTCAGCATCTGCTCCACCGCCAGGTGCACAGGCACCCGGTCGATGATGAACAAGCCCGCCACAGAGGCCAGCACCAGCGAATGCGCGATCGGGATCGAGGCCAGCGCGGCCAGGATGAACAAACCAATGATCAAGGCGGTCATGCGTCTTCTCCCAATTCGTTGTGGTCTTCATCACGCCAGACTTGCGGCACGCGCACCAGGGTCACGATGGCCAACATCACAAAACCCAGCAGCAAACAACCCACGCTCACCGAGCCGGGCACCTGCATGATGGGCGAGCGCTCATCGGCAGCAATTTCAAACACGGGCCAAGCGGCATAAGCCAAACCAAGGTAGAGGCCCGCCACCACAAAAGAGCCAGCGGTCAACACCCAACGGCGGGCAGCGCCCAACTTCTGCGTGAGGATGACCACAGCAATGTGCGAGCCATGCTGCGCAGCAATGACCACGCCGGACATGATCATCCAGGGGAACATCAGCTCGGGCAGCTCGGATGCCCAGGCCAGGCTGCTGCCTGCGGCGTAGCGCAGGACCACGTTCACACTCAGGATGACAAACACCACCGACAGCGTCACATACAGCACGGCGTGACACCACCAGGCGATGACGGCGTCCACCGCTTTGAAAAGAGGATTCATGAGATCACCTTGCGGACCCACCGCCAGGGGCAGGTCCAGGTTGAAGAAAAATCAGCGCGCAGCTTGCTGCACACGCTTGACGAAGTCACCAATCGGGCCAGCGGTCCATTTGGTGTAGACCGATGCCGACGCGTCCATGAAAGCCTTGCGGTCCACGGTGTCGATCTGCACGCCCTTGCCCTTGAGCTCGGCCACCAGCTTGTCGTCGATTTCCTTGTTCAGGCGGCGCTGCAAATTGGTCGCTTCGGCTGCGGCTTCGCTGACCACTTTCTGGTCAGCCGGGGTCATGCGGTCCCAGCTGCGCTTGCTCATCAAGAACGGGGTGGACTCGTACTTGTGGCCCGACAGGCTGATGTACTTTTGCACTTCGTAGAGCTTGGCCGAGGCGATGTTGGTCAGCGGGTTTTCCTGACCGTCGACCACGCCCTGCTGCAGCGCCACATACAGTTCAGAAAACTTGATCTGCTGCGCGTCGGCACCCATGGCCTGCATGATGTCAACAGTCACCGCATCGGGTGGTGTACGCATCTTCAGGCCCTTCATGTCGGCAGGCGACTTGATGGGGCGCTTGCTGTTGGACATCTGGCGGATGCCGTTGTCCCACAAGCCCAGCAACACCATGCCCTTGGCAGCGGCCTTTTCGCCCAGCTCCTTGCCGATGGGGCCATCCATCACGGCCCAGGCCTTGGCAGCATCCGCAAACAAGAAGGGCATGCCCAAGGCAGCGAACTCGGGCACCACGGTGGACACCGCGCCCTGGCTGTTGGCCGAGAAATCCAGCGTGCCCGAACGCAGTGCAGTGACCATGGCGGCGTCGTCACCCAACTGGGCCGAGTGCGCCACCTGGATTTCGATGCGGCCATTGGTCTTGGCCTTGACGGTGTCGGCAAACTTGACGGCGGCCACATGGCGTGGGTTGTCAGGGGGGTTGCCGTGGGCCAGGGTCAGCTTGACGGTCTGGGCTGCGGCCAAGCCCGAAGCGGCCAACAGGGCCGTGGCCAGTACCGTGCGGCGGATCAGGGAAATGCTTTTCATGGTTTTGTCTCCAGTGTTGTAGGTTAAGAGAGGTACTGCCGAAATCAGTGGATCAACATGCCGCCGTTCACATCCAAAGTGACGCCGGTGCAGTATTTGGACAGAGGGCTGGCCAAAAAGACCACACAGCCAGCCACGTCGTTGGGCTCGCCAATGTGGCCTAGTGGAATGCCATCCAGAATGGCTTGGCGCTTGTCGTCCGGGATCTTGCCCTTGTTGATGTCGGTGGCGATCAGGCCCGGTGTGACGCAGTTGACGCGAATGTTGTTGCCGCCGTACTCACGCGCCATGGCGCGGGCCAGGCCCAAGACACCGGCCTTGGCCGCTGAGTAGTGAGGCCCACCCAAGATGCCGCCGCCACGCTGCGCCGACACCGACGAGATGCAGACGATGGAGCCGCTGTTTTGCGCAATCATCACCGGCAACACGGCTTGCGAAGCGTAGAGCGTGCCGCGCAGGCTCACGTCCAGAATGCGGTCGTAGTCGCTGCCGGTGATGTCCAAGAACTTGACCGGCTGAGTGATGCCCGCGTTGTTGACCAGCACATCGATGCGGCCGTACTTGGCCTTGATCTGGGCCACGGCAGCTTCGCACGAAGCCTTGTCGGTCACGTTGGCCACCAAGCCCAAATGGTCAGCGCCCAGACGGGCGGCAGCGGCCTGAGGATCAGCCACTTCCAGATCGAGGATCACCACCTTGGCGCCCTGCTCCGCCATCATGCGGGCGGTTGCAAAACCCAGACCGTTGAGTCCAGCCCCGCCAGTGATGACGGCCACTTTGTCTTTGAGCAGCATGCTTGTCTCCTTTGAATGCAATGCGTTGATCGAGTGGCGCGATTGTGTTCAAGCCTGTGCATGAAGACAAACGATATAAACTCACAGGCGATTTAATTTCATTCATGTTGCAACGCAATAACTGAACGGATTTCACGCCATGATCCCACCACTCGCCGCCTTGCAGGCCTTTGAAACCATTGCCCGCCGCAAGAGCTTTGCACTGGCCGCCGAAGAGCTGCACTTGACCCCATCGGCCGTGAGCCACCAGGTGGCCAAGCTCGAAGGGCTGTTGGGCGTGCGCTTGTTCGAGCGCTCAGCGCGAGGGGTCGAGCTGACGCCTGCAGGTCAACAGTACCTGCAGCGGGTGGCCAGCGCCCTGGGGGCCATCAACGCCGCCACCGAAGACCTGCGCCACGGCGTGCAAGACACCCTGTACCTGCATTGCAGCCCCAGCTTTGCCAGCCTGTGGCTCATGCCGCGCATCGCCCGCTTCACCGAGCAACACCCGCAAATCTCGCTGGTGCTGTCGGCTTCGCATGTGCATTCGGATTTTCAGCTCGGGCAGATGGACATCGACATCCGCTACGGCCTGCCCAACTGGCCCAACCTGGAGGTCGAGCCGATCTTCACCGAGCGCATCCAGCCGCTGGCCAGCCCCGAATTCATCCGCCAGCACGCACTACACGAACCTGCAGACCTCTTGCGTGTACCGCTGATCCAGTCGAGTGTGAACGTGGCGCAATGGCCTGATTGGTTTGCCCGCTTTGGCGGCGATCTGCGCCCCGAACGCATGGGCCTGCGCTTTGACCGCGCCATGATGAGCCTGGACGCCGCCGTGCAAAAACTCGGCGTGGCGCTGGAAAGCGCCAGCATCGGCCAATCACTGATCGCCAGCGGCAAACTGCAACCCGTGTTTGAAGACCAGCTCAGCCTGGAGGTGCAAGGCCACTTCATGGTCTATCCGGCGCGGCATGCCTCGCGGCCGGAGGTGAAGTGTTTTGTGGAGTGGTTGCGGGGGGAGGCGGCGGTGAGCCCAACGCAAAAGTTAACCGGCACCAGAGCGCGAAGCGCGGAGGGGACCAACATAGGACATTAAGATCGCGAAGCGATGACCTATGTTGGCGTCCGCGTTGAATGACCAGTTAGGGAGCAGTGGTAATTAATAGCCTGTCAAATCCAGGCTAAGCCTCTTCCATTTCCTTTGGTAGCTGGCTTTCCATTTGATTCATCAATGTGCGCACCATTGCCGTGTAGGCTGCGGAGTTTGATGCGTCATTTTTTCTGATGTTTTCAATGATTGCCTTCTTTGTCGCGGCAGGAAGATTGCTTTGAAATGCAACGCCAAATGTTGCCATTATTTGATTAATTTTTTCTTGCCTGCGCTCCACTAACTCAATCCGATTCAAGTCAAGCAAAATGGTTGTATTTTGGCCTTGAGGTGTGCCTTTCGCATAAACAAAAGCGCCTATAAAAATCATGTGCTGCTCTGAGTCAATCTCGTAGGGGTCGATGATGTGCTCAGTTTTAGGGTCTTTGTTGGACTTGTTTTGATTGCACACTTCACACGCTAAAGTGAGATTGCTCCAGCAAAACCTCTTAGTTTCATCTAAAGATTTTGGATATATGTGCTCAACATCCCCGTGATGAATATGACGAAGTTTGCTTTCGCAATATGCACATTTGCCATGAGTTTCCGAGATGATGGCTGCCTTTATTTCAGGATGCCGATATCTAGATGCTTCGGTTGCAGTTGGTTTTTCTCCTTTGCCAATCTTTTCCAAAAGAGTTCGTGTCCACTCTTCGCCGTGATTTCGCAATACTTCAGGTTCTACAGATTTGGTGAGCTTTATCATTGCGCACCTCCGACAACTGCGTGAAGTGCTTGCGGAAAATACTCGCTCAATCCCGCTGCATTCAATTTGTCTCGCAATAAATTCAGCGATTCCTCATTGATTCCGAGGGCCGAAATCTCTGAAGCGATTTTTGATAGATCATGTTCAGCCCATTCCGGGAGTGTGACAGGAACGCCTAACACATCTCGGAGAATTTCTGTTGCTGTTGCCGCCTTGCTATCCAAGTCAAGTTTAATTGATTGGACTTTTCTGTCGCTAAATTCCTCGTTGTCAGAGTCGCGGGAGTTTGTATATTGGAGTGCGTAGACTGCAGAATCACGAACTGAAGATACAATAAAGGGGCTGTGCGTTACAACTATAAACTGAGCTTTGGGGAAGGCGTCAGTGAGGCGATTCAGAATGCTTCGTTGCATCGACGGATGAAGGTGGTTTTCCGGTTCGTCAATTGTGACGCAGAAGTCCTCTTTATTGTAAGCAAAAAGAAATATCTGCCAAGCTAAATCAATAATTGACGAGAGGCCCCCGGATGCGGCATCCAGGATGAATTCACCAGATTTTGTTGTTAATACAACATCGGGGATTCTGACGCTGATATCTATAAATCCAATCGTAGGCGGCAATAGCTTCCCGAGAATTATTTTAAACTCATTGAATAAGCGCTCAACATCGGGGTTCCCGTGGACGTTTGCGTTGCCTGGTCCGAATGTGGCCATGGATATTATGGCCTCTTTCATTCGATATGAGGGAGAGAACTGACTGTGACCACCTTGGAAGCGTTGCATTAATTCGCTAATATATACCCCGTAGGCCTGTTCTGCTCCAATTGCGTTGGTTGGAATTGAGGATACCTGCTGGTAATTTTGCTGATGCCTGTGGGAGTTGATGTGCATCCCAACGACGCTTTGTTGATTTATGATTTGCGCTTGATACTGAACGCCACCAGACTCAGGTATGGAGATATTTGAGGTTATATCGTTTTTATAAGTAATCGATCCCACAATGTTTTGTGGAGATGCGATGTTGTTGTGCTTATATATGCCTGTGTTGTACAAGAATCCGGGGGTTGCAGCACTTCTCTTTGGTGTGGCCAGCAGCAAGCTGTACCATCCAAAATGCTGCGACAAAAGTCGCAATATCGTTGTTTTTCCGGCGCCATTAGCACCAGTAATAATTGTTAATTTTTCATGAAAATCGATCTCTACGCTGGAGAACTGGCGCCAGTTCGATAGTGTGATTTTTTTGAATTGCATAAATTCGTGCTCACTCAGTTTTCCTATTAATCCCTAACGTTTTAATTCACCGGTCTGCGCGGCTTTTCGCGCAGACCGGTGGAATGAGAGGTTAGAAATCACAGCGCAGCAACCATTTTCGAGCCCTTCTCAACAACTTTGTTGAATAGCTCGACGACCAACTTGGCACTGTAGCCACACCCAAAGCTAAGCAATTCTGGCGAGATGGTTACTTCCTTCAATGTGCCAGTTTCATTGAAGAAAAGTACGACCAATATGATTGGAACTACGATAGCCAGAGAGAACCGAATCGTGTGGTGAAGTACTGACGAGAAGCCTGGTTTTTCGGAATGTGCATCGGTGCGAGATAAACCAGTGGTGGCGAGATACACAAATGCACCAGCGATACCCAAGGTAATTAGTTTTCCAGGAGCTTTGACTCCGAGCGTGCTCTCAATGAACTTCGGGATATCGACAGACGTAACAATGACGCCAACAGCCGCTATGGCGAGATACAGCGTGAGTACTGATGGAAGAGCCCCAAGGATTACCGCTCTTCTCTTCGTTGTTCGCTCCAACACGATGAACTTTTTGTGTAGTTCTAGCACGGTCTCGTCATCGTTTTCGGAGGTACGAATTTCCTTCTGAAAGTCGATCAGCTTTTCTGCATATGAGTCAATCTTGCTTGGGCCGCCAGGAGAGAAGAGCAAGACAACAAAGCTGATCTGTTCACCCCGTAATTGGTCGATCAGAGCATCGGTCTTCTCCATCAGAGCGTCTTTAGTAATCATGTGTAACCTTCGGCAATATGTGATTTCTAACGCCACAGGTTACCCGGTGCCGGAGCGCGAAGCGCACCAGCATGGGCCAACAAAATGCCGAAGGCATGGCCCATGTTGGCGTCCGCGTTGAACCGACAGTTAGGCTGGGGCACGAAGTGGAAGTCTTTTGAGTGGGCCTGAGCCTGAGCCTGGAGTTTGCTCGCAAACCGGGTAAAAAGTCTCTGAACTCGCCGCAACCCCACTTTTCAGGATGTGGAGTTGCTCGGTTTTTCCAAAGACAAATTGAAACGGCGACCAATTGGATTCATTTCGACGGGAAGGTTGCCGAACGCCTTGAAGTTCGAGCGGATATAGCGCTCAACAGTCAGAGGCCACCGTCCATCTTGATCGGCTTCGATAATGGTCATCTTGGCTGTTTGATAGTTCCCATAGCTCTTTCCCATTGCTTCCTCAAGCGCGCTTTCGAACTCGCCGAAGCTCCACTCGTCAGTTCTTGCTTCAAATGTGTTCAGTACCGCAGCCTTGGTCTTGGAAATCTTGCTCATTCTCATTCCTCTGTTTGTGGTTAAAAAACCTAACTTTGATGTAGGCGACAAATCAGCCAATATGACTGAAAGTTGTCGGATAACATCGCGCGCTGTGAGAAAAATCCTTCAATATCATTGACTTACCCTCGGGTGCTGTGCGTATGCACAGGTATAACAAACCCGAGAAAGTCGCCACGATGTCTTTGGCTTCCACGCACCTGCTCGGTCAGGTGCGCGAACGCGTGTGTTGCATTGACTATAGCCCAGTAACAGATTTTTAATAACTTCATTCACTACGTTTTTTAACTTTATATTTATAAAACCGCATGCGGCACCAAAAAAATGGGATCTACTAAGCCACCCATCACCTGAACCACATTCATCCAACCCTGAATATTCATCGCTTGTCTTCATGTATCGGGCTGGCAAAAATCCCTGCCATTGATTGACCCACACCGGAGACAGGCGAGCACCGGGTCCAAGGCCCTGACGCTCGCTCATGACATGAGCACCCACCCCCAACAAGCCATGGCCCACGCCATCCGTTTTTTGTCCATCGACGCCATCGTCAAGGCCCAGGAAGGGCACCAGGGCGTGCCGCTGGGCATGGCCGAAATTGCCACTGCGCTTTACACGCGCCATCTCAAGTTCAACCCGGCTGAGCCCCAATGGTTTGACCGCGACCGCGTGGTGTTGTCCAACGGGCACGGCTCGATGCTCTTGTATGCGCTGCTGCACCTGACGGGCTACGCGGACTTTCCGATCGAAGAAATCCAGCGCTTTCGCGAGCTGGGCTCGCACTGCGAAGGCCATCCCGAACGCAACCCGGCCATTGGCATTGAAGTCACAACCGGCCCGCTGGGCCAGGGCATTGCCAACGCCTTGGGCATGGCCGTGGCGGAGGCGTATTTGAACGCCCGCTTTGGCAGCGGTCTGGTCAACCACTACACCTACGCCTTTGTGGGCGACGGCTGCCTGCAAGAGGGCGTGGGGCAAGAGATGATTTCGCTGGCCGGGCACCTGCGCCTGGGCAAGCTGGTGCTGCTGTGGGACGACAACCAGATCACCGACGACGGCAGCACCGATTTGTCGATCAGCGAAGACGTGGCCGAGCGCTTTCGCGTGGCGGGCTGGCATGTGGTTGAAGTGGACGGGCACGACATCGAAGCCGTGTCGGCCGCGCTGGACGCCGCCCGCGCCGATCCGCGCCCGTCGATGCTGGCGTGCCGCACGGTGATTGCCAAGGGCATTGCCCGCTTGCAAGGCCAGCGGGGCGGCCACAGCGGCCGCTTGTTTGCCGAAGACGCCCAAGCCGCTCGCGAGTTGCTGGGCTGGACGCATGGCCCGTTTGAAGTGCCTGCGGATGTGCAGCAAGCCTGGCGTGCCGCGGGCCAGCGCAGCCAAGGTGAAAACGCCGCGTGGCAAGCGCGGGTGGCCGCCCTGCCCGCTGCCGAGCGCGCCGAGTTTGAACGCGTGATGCGCGGCGAGCTGCCCACCCACTGGCAACAAGTTTTGCTGGACTACAAAAAGAACGCCTTGCAGGCCCCGCCTGCGCCGAGCGGCATCTTCATCTCGGCCGAGATCAACGACCTGCTGACCCCGCTGCTGCCCGAACGCATGGTGGGCTGCGCCGACCTGGAAGCACCGACCAGCCACAAGCGTGGCCTGACGGCCTTCACGGCCGACGACCGGGGCGGCTCGTATGTGCATTGCGGCGTGCGTGAGCATGTGATGGGCTCGATGGCCAACGGCATGGCGGCGCACGGCGGTGTGCTGCCGCTGTCGGTGACTTATCTGGCCTTTGCCGATTACCAGCGCCCCGCCATGCGCATGGCGGCACTCATGGGGCTGCCGGTCAAATTCGTGTTCAGCCACGACTCGATCGGCATCGGCAAAAACGGCCCCACGCACCAACCGGTCGAAATTTTGGCTTCGCTGCGCGCCATGCCCAACATGCTGGTCATGCGCCCCGCCGACGCGGTGGAAGCCGCCGAATGCTGGGAAGCCGCATTGGCCCACCACACCGGCCCGGTCAGCCTGGTCTTTGCGCGCCAGTCGCTGCCGCTGGTGCGCACCATGCACACACCGGGCAACCTGGCCAGTCGCGGTGGGTATGTGCTGCACGAAGCCGCCTGCGGCCCGCGCCAGGTCACGCTGCTGGCCACAGGCTCCGAAGTGGCGCTGGCGGTGGCTGCACGCGAACAACTCGAAGCCTCGGGCATCGCCACCGCCGTGGTGTCACTGCCTTGCTGGGAACTTTTCAACGCGCAAGATGCGGCCTACCGCCAAAGCGTGTTGGGTGATGCGACGCAGGGTGTGCGGGTCGGCGTCGAAGCCGCGGTGCGCCTGGGCTGGGAGGCTTATCTGGGCATCGACGGCGGCTTTGTGGGCATGTCCGGCTTTGGGGCCAGTGGCGCGGCCGATGCGCTGTACAAACTTTTCAACATCACGCCCGAAGCGGTGGTGGCTGAGGCGCGGCGACTGCTTAAAATCTGACCCACTGCACAGCCGCTTTGTGCAGCGGTACCCGCAAGTCGATGTGCAGCGGCATCCATCGGTCGACCTGCCTTCACTGAGTGACGAAGCCTGCGGCGTGATCAAACTCACGCGTGGGCGCACGGACAAAACCGAGACCATCAAGACCCGCGGCAACCTGACCACCAACGACGGCAGCATCGCCGTGCAATGGGCACTGGACGGCCACGGCATCCTGATGCGCGCCGAGTGGGACATCCGAGACCACCTGGCGCAAGGCCAGCTGGTGCAACTGCTGCCGCAGCACCACACGCCCGATGCCGACATCTATGCCGTCTATCCGGCCCAGCACAAATCGGCTGCGCGGGTGCGGGCCTTTGTGGACTTTGTGGCGGAGGCGTTCAGGCCAGCCAGGCCTTGATGCGGGTCTGAGGCTGCAGGTGCAGACCCCATTGTTGGTGTACCCGTCACAACACGTATCTGAACTTGGCGCTTTTGCAAAACACTTCACGTTTTCACCCTCAGTCAACGACGGTTCCACAATTGCTTGGAAATCTGCAAGGTCGACTATCTGATGGGCGCGCAGGGCTGAAACCTCTGCGGGGTGAGGCTCACCCCTGTGGCTCGGGAATCGGCGAGTCGAAGTCCAGCCCGGCGAATTCAAAACCCCGCTTGTGGTCCATCAGGTGTTTGCGTGTCCAGGCCACAGCGGATTCGGCGTCGCGCTGTTTGAGCGCGTCATACACATGGCGGTGGGCCTCCAACAAGCGGGCACCCGACTGGGGCAATGCGGGCGCGATGGCCGCATAGCCTGAGCGCATCAACAAACTCACAGGTGCACGTGCCAGCAACAAGGCCTGGTTGTGCGTGGCCTCCGCGATCAGTGACTGGAACTCGATGGTGGCCGTGATCGGTGACTGACCGTTTTGAACCAGCGCAGCCGTGTGCTCCAGGTTGCGTTCAAGCTGTGCCAGCTCTTCGTCATTGATCCGCTCGGCGGCCAGGCTGGCACACATGGGCTCCAGCGTGGAGGCCACCTCCCACACATCACGGTAAGTGACCTGGTGCATGCGCAAAGCACGTTCTGCCGCATGGGCCAGGTCCTTGTGCTGGGGAATGGTCACCACCAGGCGCTTGCCCACGCGCTGGAGCAAGCCGTCCTGTTCGAGTTGTCGCAGGCCTTCGCGGATGGTGGAACGGTGCACGCCAAAGCGTGTCGCCAGATCGGTCTCGGTCGGAAAAGCCTGCCCCGCCTGCACTTCTCCCCGAACAATGCGCTGACGCAAATCATCCGACACCACGCGGTACGCGGGGGTCATCTGCAGTTTGGGGATGTCCATCATCGGGTCAGGTCGGCTAAGGTCATGGCCGATTGTAGGAGCCACGCTGACGCGCAGCCCCTGATCAGCCAGCCCATCAATCCGCAGTGAAACCCGAGGCCTTGATCACCGGCTCCCACTTCTTGATGGACGCATTTTGGCGGTCCACCAACTCTTGCGTGGATTTGCCCACAGGCAGATAGCCCATGGCCGTCAATTTTTCCTTCACATCAGGCTGGGCCATGATTTTGGCCAAAGCCTTGTTCCATGCCTCCACAGCGCTGGCGGGGGTTCCCGCCGGGGCGTACAAGGCATTGAAACCCGCACCACTGATCGCCGGAAAGCCCAGCTCGGTGAAGGTCGGCACATCAGGGGCTTGGGGAATGCGTTGCTCGGTCGAGACCGCCAGCATTTTGATCTTGCCGGCCTTGTGGTTTTCGACCTGGCTGCTGGCCACGTCGATGGACGAGCTGATCTGACCGCCCATCAAGGCCAGATTGATCGGCGCGCTGCCCTGGAAAGGCACGTGCTGCATGGGCACATTGATGGCGTTGCCCAGCATGAGGCCAAAGAAATGGTGAGGTGCGCCCAATGCCGGAATGCCAAAGTTGGCCTCATTGGGGTTTTTACGCGCCCAGGCCACGTATTCGGCCCAGGTGTTGACTTTGGGTGCCGTGCCGACCGCAAAGCTGAATGCGAATTCGGCCGCGGTGCCAATCGGCACCAGATCTTTCTTGGGGTCGTAATTGAGTTTTTTGAACGTGAAGGGGTACAAGGCCGTCAAGGCGTCAGGTCCCAACATGACGACGCTGCCATCCGCAGGCGAAGCCTTGAGCGCGTCCACCGCAATGCGGCCACCCGCACCGGTCTTGTTGTCCACCACGACGGGGCGGTTCAGTTCGGTCTTGGCCTTGTCGGCGATCAAACGGGCGATCGCGTCGAACGAGCCCCCGGCGGGAAAGCCGACGATGATTTTGGCGGAAGCGCCCTCTTGGGCATTGGCCGGTACAGCGGCCCATGTGGCCACAACGCCCAGCAAGCTGGCGAGCAAGGTGCTGAGGGTGCGTCGGCGGTTCAAATGTTTCATGCTTGTCTCCTGTAGGGTTTGGAAAAATCTCAAGGGAAAACTCAGGCAGCGGGCGCTGCGCTGTCGGTGGCGCTTTGTTCAGCGTCTTGTTGTTTGTGATCACGAGCGTCCTGCTCGGCTTGCAGCGTGCGCCACATGACCTTGCCCGAAGCATTGCGCGGCAAGGCCTGGACGAATTCGACGGCACGGGGGTATTTGTAAACCGCCATGTGCTCACGGGCCCAGGCCATGATGTCTTCTGGCTGCACTTGCCCGAGGTGGCTTTGGCGCAGCACGATCACCGCCTTGACGCTCTCGCCTCGGTACGGGTCACGCGAAGCGATCACACAGGCCTCTTGAACGGCTGGGTGGCGGTGCAGCAAAGCCTCGACCTCGGCGGGCCAGACTTTGAAGCCACTGGCGTTGATCATGCGTTTGAGCCGATCGGCCATGTAGAAATAACCGTCTTCGTCCACCCGCCCCAGATCGCCGGTGCGGAAATAGGTTTGCCCTGCGATGTCGATAAAGGCCTGCGCTGTGGCTTCAGGCTGGTTCCAGTAGCCCTTGAAGACCTGAGGGCCTCGCACGACGATCTCGCCCACTTCCCCTGCTGGCAAGCGTTGCAGGGTTTCGTGGTTGATGATCAGGGCTTCGGTCCCGATGTAGGGAATGCCCAGGCAATGCCTGCGCGGCGCTTGGCGCGGATTGGTGTGGGTCGGTGCGGCGGTTTCGGTGAGGCCATAGCCTTCGATGTATTGCAGGCCAAGTTGGGCTTGCAGATCGGCCGCCACCGCATCGGGCATGGCAGCCCCACCGCCGCCGATGTAACGCAGGCTGGACAGATCAAACGACTGCAAGGCCGGATCGCCCAGCAGGTCGATCACCATGGTCGGGATGTTGGGCCAGTGCGTGACGCGGTGCTTCTGAATGGCTTGTGCGGCCTGCTGGCGGTCCCAGCGCGGCAGCAACACCAGGCGGCAGCCGTGACGCACAGAAGCCAGCATGCCCATCACCAAACCGGTGATGTGGAACATGGGCACCGCGATCAAGGTGGCATCGCCTGCGCGCATGTCGAGCCAGGGGGCTGCGGCCAGCACGTTGTGCAGCAACGTGGCGTGCGTGTGGCAGCAGCCTTTGGCCGCGCCCGTGGTGCCACTGGTGTAAGGCAACAAGGCCAGGTCGTCGCCACACACCGAGACGGCCGACGGCTGCAACTGGCGCTCCAGCAAAGCTTGCCAGGCATGCACTTGCAAGTCCGCGACCTGCGGCAGCGCATGGCGCACAGGCAACCAGTGTTGCCACACCACAGGCCATTGCGCCATGTGTGCTTCGTGCCCCTCAGGCAGAGCGTCGGCCAAATCAAACACCACCAGATGCTGCAGCGCATGACCCGCTTCGGGCATCTGGCTGGCACTGGCCAGCTCGGGCGCAATGTCCGACGAGGCGATGGCCAGATGCGCCTGAGCGTCCTGGATGTAATGCCCCAGCTCCTGCGCCTTGTTCATGGGGTTGACCGGCACCACCACTGCGCCCAGGCGGATCACCGCATGGAAAGCGATGATGAACTGCGGGCAGTTTTGCATGAACAAAATAACTCGCTCAGCCCTTTGAACACCCAGCGCCTGCAAGCCACCGGCCAGGTGTTCGGCACTTTGCAGCAGTTGCTGCCAGGTGTAAGTGCGCCCGAGGTAATCCAGACCCACCTCGTGGGGTGTCTGTACGGCACGTGCCTGCAAGCCCGACCAGAGCGACTCGTCGGGCACCTCGAGGCGGTGCGGCACGCCTTCGGGCCAAAAATTCAGATGGGCCTGAGCATCGTGTGCAGGTTTCAGGGTGTCGTTCATGGCGATCTGGCTACGCGCGGTTGGCGGGCTTTATCGGATTCCTGAAAAATCATGCCCATTCCTTCTGGTGTGCGTCAGCGTGTTGACCTTGTGTAATGGCCCAACCCCACTGGGCGACCGGCTCGGCCATCGCCGCAATTTCTTTGGCGGTGACATTGGACGCTGTGCCTTCACGCTCGCGGTGGCCAATGCCCTGCAGGATCGCGCTCAAACGAAACAAGTTGAAAGCCAGGTAAAACGGCCAGTCTTTCAGCACCGTCTGGGTGTCCAGCCCCATGCGCTGGGCATAGCGGGCCACGTAATCCTGTTCAAGCGGCAGGCCCAACGTGGCCAGGTCCTGGTCGCCATAGCCGCGCAAAATGCCCATGGGCATGTGCCAGGCCAGCGCGCTGTAGGACAGGTCGCTCAGCGGGTGACCCAGCGTGCACAGCTCCCAGTCCAGCACGGCCACCACCTCGGGTCGTGTGGGGTGGAACATCAGGTTCTCCATGCGGTAGTCACCGTGGGTGATGCAGGTGTCATCGGCCCCATCGCTGCCGACCGGAATGTGTCTGGGCAACCAAGCAATCAGCTGCTCCATTGCCGCCACAGGCGCTGCACATGTGGCGCGGTACTGCTGGGTCCAGCGGCGAATCAGGCGGGTGTAATAACCCTCATGGCGGCCAAAGTCGTGCAGGCCTAACTGCCGCCAGTCCACCCGATGCAAGGCGGCCAGCACACGGTTGGCTTCCATGAAATACGCTGCGCGTTCTGCTCTGGGCACTTCGGGCAAGGTGGCGTCACGAAAAATGCGGCCCTGCACAAAATCCATCACATAAAACGCGACGCCGATCACCGATTCGTCTTCGCACAGCGCCCGCACACGCGGCACCGGCACATCGCTGTCGGCCAATGCTTGCAGGATGCGGTATTCGCGCTCGATGGCATGGGCCGACGGCAACAAGTCAGCGGCAGGGGCCGGTTTGGCGCGCAAGACCCAGGTCTGCCCGGCCCCATGCAAGAGCCAGGACGGATTGGACTGCCCGCCATCCATGCGCTGGGCCCGCAGCTGCGCGTCCACCCCAGACACACGCGGAGCCAGCCAAGCCACCAGGGCAGGCAAGTTCAAACCCGTGAAGGCTTGCGCGGTCGCAGCCGAATCTAATGAGGTGTTGTCGTTCATTGGAATTAATTGTCGGACAATCCGGCCAAACAACTATTCGGTGGAAACCCTGAACGGCAAGCAAGCCGGGTATCGGATTCATCGTTCAAGAGAAAGCGGCTATTTTTGTATTGACCCAGCGGAAACTGCATAAGTCAGGCTGCTAGTGCGTAAGCCTAAGAGGTGGCAGGTAAGACGAGCCATGGAAGTGTCCGGTTCAGGCTGAAAGCCCCCGGCGGCCACCCAAAGTGCTCCACTTATGGCCACCCAAACTGCTCCACCCGGCGAGGGGTGGCCTGATGCATTGATTGGTGCGTGACGGTCACTCTTTGACCGGCGGGCAAGACGTTACTTT